>Ga0326721_10000010_pt1 | contig 230868 bp, 223 predicted proteins | sample SGPome_FD_203951 | JGI IMG/M metagenome (GOLD analysis project Ga0326721, IMG submission 203951) | Soil microbial communities from Southern Great Plains, Lamont, Oklahoma, United States - SGP_1_2016 | ecosystem: Engineered > Artificial ecosystem > Soil microcosm > Unclassified | place: USA... | reverse complement strand
CGGACGTTGATGCCGGCCGCGGTCAGCCCGGACTGCACCGCCTGCGCCTCGGCCAGGTGGATGCTGTCGTTCTGGGTCAGCAGGGTCAGCGAGATGCCGCTGGCGTGGCCGGCCTGGCTCAGCAACGCCTTTGCCTTGGCGATGTCACCGGTCGGGGCAGCTGGGTACTTGTCGTAGGACTGGTAGCCGGGGATGCCGGGAGTGATCAGGGTGCTGGCCAGCTCGCCGCCGATCTCGGCGCCACCGGCGGCCACCTGGACCGCCTTCTTGTTCACCGCGTACTCCAGCGCCTGGCGCACCTGCAGGTCGTTCAGCGGCGGACGGGTGACGTTGATCGCCAGGTAGCTGAGCGCGCCGCTGGGCGAGGTGGCCAGCCGCTGGGACACGCCCGGATTGCCCAGCACCTTCGGCAACAACGCCGCCGGCACGTTCGCCGAGGACACCGCGTTGCGGTCCTTGCCCTGGTCGGCGATCAGCCGCTGGTTGATCACCGTCGGGTCCAGGCCCATGGTGTAGACGATGGTGTCCGGCTGGGCGGTCCGGACCGGGTCGGTGGCCCGGTCCCAGTTCGGGTTGCGCTTGAGCACCAGCGTCGAGCCCTGCTTGAGCTCCGAGACCTGGTACGGACCGCTGGCCATCGGGTTGTCCCCGTAGTGCTGGATGTTCTCGGCCCGCTTCGGCACCGGCGCGAACGCCGGCATGCTGGCGATCCAAGGCCAGTCCCCGGAGGACGTGGTGAGCTGGAAGACGATGGTGCGGTCGTCGGGCGTGGAGATGGAGTCGAGCTCCTTGCCGTCGAACGGGCCCTGGTAGGAGTCCCCGCCCACCAGCAGTGTCTTGTGGTAGGCCAGCCCACCGGACAGCTGGGCCGCGAAGGAACGCTCCACCCCGTACTTGATGTCGGCGGCCACGATCGGCGAGCCGTCGGCATACTTCAGGCCGGGCTTGAGGGTGTAGGTCCAGCGCTTGCCGCCGTCGGAGACCCGGCCGGTGTCGGTGGCCAGGTCCGGCACCACCGTCGGCGCCTCGGTGGCCGACTCCTGCCAGGTGGTCAGGCTGCGCAGCACCAGGTGGATCGTGCTGGTGGCCAGGTTCTGGCTCTTGGCCGGATCCAGGTTGATCGTCGGAGCCGGGCTGAGCACATCCAGCTCACCACCGGCCTTGGCCTTGGTCGGGACCGGCCCGGCGGACTTGTTGTTGGCATGGCAGCCGGACGCGCCGACCGCGAGCAGCGCGGCCACCGCGCCGACGAGCACCGTACGTCGCATGAGTGTCAGATCCCTTCTCACAAGTGGTGCCACCGGCCTCAGCTGGTGACTCTCGGGTCGAGGTAGCCGTAGAGCAGGTCGACGACCAGGTTGGCCAGCACGATCAGCAGCCCGGCGAACACCGTGCAACCCACCACCACCGGCAGGTCGGAGCTGGCCACGGCGTCGATCAGCAGCGCGCCGAGGCCCTGCATGCCGAACACCTTCTCGGTGATCACCGCGCCGCCGAGCAGGCCGCCCAGGTCCAGCGCGAACAGCGTCAGCACCGGGGTGAGCCCCGGCCGCAGGGCGTGGTGGACGAACACCCGGCGCCGGCTGAGCCCCTTGGCCCGGGCCATCGCGATGTAGTCCTCGCCGAGCACTTCCAGCACCTGGGTACGGGTCAGCCGGGCATAGATCGCGGCGAAGACGAACGCCAGCGTGCACCACGGCAGGACCAGGTGGAACGCCCACTGCACCGGGTCGTCGGTGAGCGCGACGTAGCCGTTGACCGGCAGCACGTTGAACCGGAACCCGAAGACCAGGATGCCGACCAAGCCGACCAGGAAGGTCGGTGCCGACACGCCGCCCAGCGCGCCGACGGTCACCAGCCGGTCCAGCCAGCTGTCGTGGTAGAGCGCGCAGACCAGGCCGGCCAGCACACCGGCGACCAGCCACAGCAGCGCGGCACCCACCGCGATCGACAGGGTCACCGGGAACCGGTCCGCGATCAGCGCGGTGACCGGGCGGCCCTGCGGGAAGGAGTAGCCGAAGCAGGGCGCTGGGCAGTGCAGGCTGGCGGCTCCGCTGCCGTAGCTGCGGCCCAGCACGATCCCGTGCAGGTACTGCAGGTACTGCACCGGCACCGAGTGGTCGTACCCGAGCAGCGCGCGCACCTGGGCCAGCCGGTCCGGGGTGCACGGCTTGCCGCAGGACAGCCTCGCCGGGTCGGACGGCAGCAGGAAGAACACCAGGTAGGCGATGGCGGTCACCAGCAGCATCACCACCAGGACGCCGCCGATCCGGCGCAGCAGGTACCGGGTCATCGGGGCCTGCCCTGCCGTCCGGTCCAGGCCGTCCGGTGGGTACGCGGGTCCAGCGCGTCGCGCAGGCCGTCGCCGAGCAGGTTGAACCCCAGCACCGCGGCGAACAGCAGGCCGGCCGGGAACAGCAGGAACATCGGATCGCCCTGCACCCAGGCGATGGAGTCGCTTATCGAGCGGCCGAGATCGGGCTCCGGTGGCGGGATGCCGACCCCGAGGAAGGACAGTGCCGCCTCGGTGCCGACCGCGGCCGGTACCGAGAGGCTGGCGAACACGATCACGGTCGAGGCCAGGTTCGGCAGCAGCTCGCGAACCAGGATCCACCGCCAGCCGGCGCCGAGCGAGCGGGCGGCCAGCACGAACTCCCGGTTCATCAGCGACAGCGTCTGGCTGCGCACCACCCGGGCGATCGCGGTCCAGCCGAACACCGCGATCACCGCCACCACCACCAGCACCCGGGGCAGCGAGTCCGGCACCAGCGCGGTCAGCGCGATCATGAACACCAGGCTGGGAAAGGCGAACATCACGTCCATGAACCGGCTCAGCACCGAATCGGTGAACCCGCCGGCATAGCCGGCCAGCAGCCCGACCAGCAGGCCGATCAGCACCGCCGCGGCAGTGGCCACGACGCCGACCAGCAGCGAGGTGCGCAGCCCGTACAGCGCGATGGCGAACAGGTCGCGGCCGGTCAGCGGCTCCACCCCGAACCAGTGCGCCGCGCTGACCCCGCCGAACCGGCCGCGTGGGGCGTTGCCGCGGGCGTCGTCGAGCAGGTCCAGGTGGTAGGTGTAGGGATCCTGGCCTTCGAGCCGTACCAGCAGCGGTGCGCAGCTGCCGGCTCCGATGAGCCCGAGCACGGCCAGCCCGCCGACGAGGCCCCACCGCTGCGCGCGCAGCCGGGCCCAGCCGCGGGACCACTGACCACCGGACGCGCCGGCGGGCAGCGGCCGGCTGTCCCGCTCGGTCTCAGCGGCGCGTGCCGTGCCCAGCTCGACCATCGGCACCAGCCTTTCGCCGGGTCGACCGCGTCGAGACGGGCGATGCAGGTCGGCACTTCGGAAGTTGCGCTTTAAGACTTTTAGGGCATTCGCTAGATTAGCGAGCCTGATGTGCAATGGCTGTGATACGCCGGTCACAAGCAGGGCACGTTCCTGGTGGGCCGCGCACGCGCCCGGTTGCCGAATCTGCAGGTGCCGGCGGAGGTGCCGTTGCCAGTGATCTAGTTGCCGATCAGCTCGGGGTCGCCGAGCGGGTAGTGGCATTCGACGTCGAGGTACCAGGTCTGCCCGGCCGGCCGGTTCGTGCAGGTCATCGACTCCTGGTTCGGGGCGGTCTTGTCGAGGTTGCAGTCGAGGGGTATCTGGCCGCCGGCAGTGACCAGCCAGCCCATTAGGAGCCTGTCGCCTGCTGAATCTGACTAAAGTTACCTATCCATGCAGATGCTGGTTCGGTTGACCAGTACTCGTATCCGAACAGGTATTATTCAACACCCTACAGTCGTGTCGGGCGCAGAGTCGAAATGTCTCACCGATGGGATCAGCTCTTGAGTCCACGAAGAACCGTCGCCCTTATCTATGGCGGATCCTTGCTGGTTCTTGGACTCTTCGCCATCTATTATGTCGTCAATAGCAAGGACAAAGCCGCAGCTGCAACCGTCGAGGGCGGACTAGCGGCAGTCCTCCTCGGTATCGCTACAGGTGCGCCGCTGGTCGTCCGATTAATTAGAGATCAGCACAAACAGCCGGATGAAAGACAGCTTGTACTGGCAATGAAACAGTTAACTGTCCAACTTATTGATGAGTGGACGAAAGAAGCAGCCATCCGAAAGATTACCACCCCGGCCACTGTCAAGGTCTCATGGCAGTGGAATAGAGACAGAGACCATGCTGTACCGCCAAAGGCGTTGCATGATTTACCACATGGTGCTGGCCCTCGATCAATTGCTCCCAACACATCGCCGCTGCTTACCTCTGGCACAATCCTTCAACTACACGACCTATACGAGAACATCAAAACTGGTAAGTTGGTGATCGTGGGACCAGGGGGTACCGGAAAGACTGCCGCACTTATCTTATTGCTTCTTAAAGAGTTGACACAACCTATCGTTGAGGGCGACAAAGCTTTGCGCCCTATTCCATTCTTAATCTCGGTCTCTGACTGGAATCCCTTCAGGCTTTCGCTCGATGAATGGGCTGCATATGTTCTTTCCAGAGACCATAACTACCTCCGATCCGAAACGTTTGGGCGAGACGCCCCAACGGCGCTCATAAAGACTCGACGAGTTGCCTTATTTCTCGATGGTCTCGATGAGATGCCTGCTGAATATACAGCGGAAGCCATTGCGCAGATTGCGCAACAAACGACGCTTCGGGTAGTTTTGACATCGCGTCCAGAAGAGTATGACCAAGCTGTTGAGGAGCAAGCTTTCGTTCATGCAGCAGTCATTAGGCTGAGCCCTGTCGACGCCCCCACAGCTGCAGAGTACCTCTTACGCGGTCAGACGGTTAACAGAGATCAATGGAGAGAGGTCTCCTCAAAGTTAATGTCGGGCTATCGGCCAGATATCAATAAAGTGTTGTGTACGCCGCTCTACCTGAGCTTAATGCGGGAGCAGTACCGTAATCGTACACATGGTAACCCCAATGAAATCTTTGATAAGTCGCGGTTCCCTACATCGGCCGCTATCAGAGGTCATCTCCTCGGGGGAATTGTGGAACGTGCGGAGTCTAAGCCGGACCTGACGAACGTGCGCAGTTATATGGCTTGGCTTGCCAAGGAGATGAATATACGTGAGACGCGAAACCTGCCGTGGTGGCGTGTTCGGCAATGGCTGCCACCTGTACCGGTCGTACTCGCATGCCTGCTGTTTGCCTCTGCTGGCGGTATAACCAATTGGGTTCTGGCTGATCCCTATACAGGGATGATCTGGTATGTGGGCGTGCTTATGACATCTCTTCCTGTGACGCTTGTATTGATCAGGCCGATTCCGATTTCGCGAACGTATGCGCGCAACCTGGCACGACGTAGTCTGTTCGCCTTCTCTCTTGGATTGTCGGCATTCGGGATAGGCATTCTGCTACATGTTGCTGAGGGAGAATTCAGAGGGGCGGCAGCAGCACCGGTCGCTGTAATTTTTGGCATTATTGGGGGGCTTGGCATTAGGATGATGTGGTATAGGGATCGCCCGCTGCGGGTCTCTGCGGGATTTCCCCGCTTGACTGACTTCTGTTTAGGACTGGTGGCAGGCGGAGTTGGCGCAGTAATAACCGCACTGCTAGGCACTGCTGCAGTCGGATCGCGTCGTGCTATTGAATCTGCGATCGCAGTTCTTGCCATCGGAACAGTGGGATTGGCTCTAATTGCAAGGATCACGCGCCCCGACGACATGCCCCGTGATCGTCCTACCCCGATAGAGTCGTTTCGTAGTGACAGAATGGGCGGCGTGCTGTTTGCAACTATCGGCGGAACCTCTATTGCTCTAGCGGTGGCAGTTCCAATTGTACTGACTAGAGGATTTGTGGCGGGCGTCGAAACTGGGGCATCCGCAGGAATTCTTGTTGCCACAGCAGCAATGCTTATAGTATGTCAGTCCGTATCACTCTCGGCTAGTGCGTTCTTGGATCCACGAAAACGCTGTCCGAGGTCGCTGGTCCCGTACCTTGATAAATGTCGAGATGCACAGATACTTCGGCAGGTTGGTACCACGTACCAGTTCCGGCATGCAGACCTACAAGACTACTTGGCTGGCAATTGAGTGGTTGCTCGTGCTGACATATTATCTTGGCGGAATGGTAGGGCAAGACCCTTAATACCCTACTGGCCGTACGCGGCTGTGGTCATGACGACAGAGGGGCGTGGCTTCTCAACGCCACGGCCAGAACCGCGGTTGGCTGGTTGCGCTACAACCCTTAGCAGGAGGAGCTTCAAGGAAGCGCAGGCCTGACCGGGGACTAAAGCCGAGGCTCGCGGGACCGGCGCGACCCATCCCAACCGTCGCTGGAGGCGCTACCGTTCGGAAACACACCATCGTCGGGAGGGCGGATGCCGCAGGTCGTCGACTTCGAGACGGTGTCCACCGCGGGGCTGGAGTCGTCCCCGTTCCCTGAGGCGCTCGCCGGGCTGAGGGCCAACGAGGCGCGCTACTACAAGAACAAGTACGGCCATGACTTCGCGGTCGTCCCGGCGAGCGAGGCGACGGACACGATCGACTGGGTGAACCGCATCCTCGCGGACGAGCGCGACATCGTGATCTCGGGCCGCCCGATCGAGGCGACGTCCTTCGAAGTCGACGGGACGCGGATGGCCTACGTGTTCTACGAGTCCGGCCTGTCGATCAACGTGATGTACGGCCTGGCGGAGGGCACCAAGCGTGCGGTCGGGTTCAAGCTGTCGGAGGGCATGGAGGTTCCCGAGGAGCTCGCGTCCCGCTTCAAGTTCGCGCGGCAGAAGTCGAAGCTGGCCGGCACGATCCGGGGCTCCTTCTTCGTGATCAAGGGCGAGTACTGACAGCGCCCGGCCCGCTATGACCACACTGCTGCGGCCAGGGAAACTTCTGACCATCGCCGACTACGCAGCCCTACCCGAAGATGACCGGCGTCGATGGGAGTTCCAAGAGGGCAGCCTGCTCATGTCGCCGGGCCAACCGCCCCGCCACATGGTCGCCGTCGCCCAGCTGTACGGCGTCATCGAGGGTCAACTGCCTGTGGGTCTACGGGCAGTGCCGAATGTGGACCTCGATCTCCAACTCGCGCCGCCCGACCAGCCGGGGACCTCTCGCCGTCCGGATCTCATCGTCGTCAGCGAGGCTGAGTTCCACCGGGTCGAGAACGAAGGAGGCCTGCTCCGGGCGTCCGCCGCCCTGCTCGTGACGGAGATCCTCTCGCCAGGCTCGCGCCGGACCGACAACCTGGTCAAGCGAGGCGAGTACGCCGACGCCGGCATCCCGTACTACTGGATCATCGACGCCGAGGCCCCAGTCTCGCTGGTCGCGTGCCACTTTGCCGGCACCTTCGGTTACCAGGACTCCGGCGAAATCACCGGCGTCTTCGAGTCGGCCGAGCCCTTCGGAGTCCGCATCGACCTGGACGCACTCTGCTGACCCTGGTGGGCATACTGGGCGCGTGCGGCGTCTGATAGTCACCGAGAACATGTCCTTCGACGGGGTCGTGGCACCCATGGACGGCTGGTTCGACCCGGCCGCCCAGGACGCCGAGGTGGTCGCGGCCATCAACGAGCAGTGCCGCACCGTCGACGCCGTGGTCCTCGGCCGCACCACCTTCAAGGAGTTCGCCGGCTTCTGGCCACATCAGACCGACGACCCGACCGGCTTCACCGACTACCTGAACGCGGTGCAGAAGTACGTCGTGTCGACCTCGCTGGAAGGCACCGACTGGCAGAACACCACGATCCTGCGCGGCCCGGCGGCCGACGAGCTCGCCGCGCTGAAGGACGCGCCCGGCGGCGATATCGACATCACCGGCAGCGTCTCGTTGGTCCACTCCCTGTGGCCCACCGGCCTGATCGACCTGGTCCGGGCCTGGGTGTTCCCGGCAGTCCAGGGTTACGGGCGCCGGCTGCTGCCCGACGGCAGGTCGCAGCGGCTCGAGCTCGTCGGCAGCCGCGTCTTCGACTGCGGCGTGGTACTCATCGAGTACCGCCCGGTGTGACCGCAGGCCGCCAGCTGGAGAACGCCTTCAGAAGTCGTAGCGAACCACCGCGCGCCGCAGCGACGGCTCGTGCACGACCCGGAATCCGGCGGCAAGGGAAGTGCTGAGCTTGCCGACGTGCATCTCGCCCCAGGGCACCTCCTTGCCCGGAGCCGGCTTCATCGGACTCGCAGATCCGCGGCGACCATGCCACGGCGGCCGCCCACCGCGGCTAACCTCGTGCCATGCCCAGTGACCTCGTGTTCAAGACGATGAACGCCGCCCACCGCGTGCTGTTGAAGTTGACCGGCAACCGGGTGGGCGCCAGCTTCGGCGGGATGCCGTCGCTGGAGCTGACCACCATCGGGCGCAAGAGCGGCACGCCGCGTACGGTCATGCTCACCTCGCCGCTGCAGGAGGGCGAAGCCTACGTGATCGTCGCCTCCCGCGGCGGCGACGACACCCATCCCGCCTGGTATCTGAACCTGCTGGCGGATCCGGCGGTGCGGGTGCGGATCGTCGGCCAGCCCGAGCGGGCGATGCACGCCCGGGTGGCCACCGCCGAGGAGCGCGCCAGGATGTGGCCGCTGATCACCACCAGGTACCGCAACTACGCCGGCTACCAGAAGCGCACCACCCGGGAGATCCCGCTGGTGCTGCTGGAACCGCCCGCCCCGGCCTGACCGCGGCCAGTCACGGGTAGGCGACCACCGTGACCGGGACGTCCGGGTTGGCGATGGTCGACGGGCCGCCGGTGTCGTTGACGACGTTGAGGATGCCGCCCTTGCCGTTGGCCGGGTCCAGGAAGATCGTCAGCAGGTCGTGCAGCTCGACGCCCGAGGTGGGCACCTCGTAGGCGTGCGAGGCGAAGATGTCCACGCCCTGGTTGAAGAAGCTGTAGGTGCCCATGCCGTACCCGGTGAAGTGCTCGGCCGAGTCCGTCACCTTGAAGGCTGCGTAACCCAGCGTCGAGGGTGACGACATCCACGCGGCCTGGCTCGGCACGTCGTAGGGCAGCTCGCTCTGGAAGAAGACGTCCGTGCCGTACGCGCCGTTCCAGATCACCTGGAACTTCTGGTAGTGCTCGACGAACAGCCCGGTCGCCGTCACGTGGTCGCCGTTGACGATCACCCCGGTGTCGGCGGTGTTCTGGGTCCAGCCGACACCGCTGCCGTGGTCGGCCCGCCAGGCCCAGATGTCGTCGAGCACGACGTGGTCGCTGTTCACCTCGAGGCTGACGCTCGCCTTGCCGGGGTGTGGGCCGCCGATCCGGAAGAACACGTCCTGCAGGCCGGTCGGGTTCGCCGGGTCGCTCCACCCGTTGTGCTCCCTGGCGGCACCGCCCGCCGCGTGCCGGGTGCCGATCCGCAGCAGCGCCGGTGAGTTCACCGGGCCCGCGTCGATGAGCAGGCCCGCGATGTCGACGCCGGGCACGTCGGCCACGCTCATCGCCACCGCGCCGCCGGTCGCGGTCAGGGTGGCAAAGCCCAGGCCCAGCACGACAGTGCCGGCCCGCTTCACCGTGATCGTCCGGTCGATGTCGTACCCGCCGGGCGTCAGCAGCAGGTTCTTCCCGCGCGCCAGCTGGCTGTTGATCTCCTGCACCGAGTCCGAGGGCCGGGCCACGAAGAAGTCCGACAGTGGGATCGACCGTCCCGCCGGGGTACCGCCCGACCAGCTGGTGCCGGCCGAGTCGCGCCGGGCCGCCGGGACGAACACCTGGTACTGCCCGCTGCCGTCGACGTACAGGTACGGCTTCTCGCGGCTGACCGGGGTGGTGGCCAGCGTGGTGTACGGGCCGCCGCAGCTCGGCTGCGCCGGGAAGCACTGGGCCGGGGCGCCCGCCACCCCGGAGAAGACCTGGTTCCACACCCCGTTGGTCCAGCTGCCCACCGAGCTGTTGCGGACGTAGAACTGCTGTTGCGAGCCGTTGACCACGGTGCCGTCCAACCGCGAGTCGGCGATGAAGCCACCGCTGGCGAAGGACGGCCCGGTGCAGTAGTCCATCAGCGTGGTGAGCCCGTTGACGTGCACCCGGCGCATCGGCGCGGCCTGCGAGACCGCCCAGAACTCACCGGTGTAGCAACCGAAATCCGGATTGGTGACGTTGATGGTGAGGTTGGACAGCGACCGCCAGAAGTTGTTCAGGGCGATGCACCCGCTGTCGCCGCACTGGTTGCGGACGTAGACCGAGCCGTTGATCACCACGTCGTCCGGGGAGGCCCCGAGGCCGGCGACCTCGGTGTAGTAGCCCACCGCGAAGTTCAGCGGATGGTCGGCCGTTCCGTAGCTGCCCGGCTTGAACAGCAGGGCATAGCGCTGGCTGCCGAACTGGTTGGCGATCTGCTCCGCCGCGACCGCGTCGACCGCCTGCTGGATCTCGGCCAACGGCATCGACGGGTCGAACACGTACGCGTTCGGGCCGAGGTCCGGCTGGCCGGCCGCCGCTCCCGGAGGGGCGGACCCGGCCGGGCTGGCGGCACCCGCCTCGGCAGGTGCCACCAGGACCGAACAGGCGGTGATCAGTGCCAGGACGACGGCGGCCCGAGCGGCGCGGACGCGGCTGGCAAACGGCCGGGTTGGTAGATGCATCATGGCGGAAGCCCCCTCTATCGCAGATTAGGGCACGTTTCCGGCCACCGCCTCCCCGGGCTACAGCGCCGAGTTGTCGCTGACCAGGAAGCCCGCCGCGCTCGGCGCCCCGGCGTTGGTGAAGCAGTTGACGTCCCGCACCACCGTGTCGGCCCCGACGTGCGTCCAGGCGAAGTTCAGGCCGCAGAAGTCCGAGCCCGGCCCGGACCCGGTCACCTGGATGTCGTCGGGCAGCACCGCCAGCTTCGGGAACGTCACCAGCGACAGGGTGCCCGCGCTGAGGGTGTTCGCGCCGGCGCCGAGGACGCTGTTGTAGTTGGTGGCGACCGGGCCGCCGACCGGCTTGTTCCACAGGTAGCCGAAGTACTTGGGCGGTATCGCCCCGCCGTACAGCGAGCGCTGGTACTGGTAGGTCAGCGTGAACTGGGTGTCGGCCGGCGCGCCGCCGGCGTTGTAGCAGGTCACCTGGGCGAGCTGGCCGCTGGTGCCCGAGGACCAGCCCAGCACCTTGCAGCGGGCCGGCACCGTCGCCGGGCTGACCGCGGTGGCCTGCAGGCTGCCGTCCATCGGGCCGGGCGTGCCCAGGCCGGGGAACTTGACGGTCCACTGCCCGAGCCCGGTGTGCGACACCGCGTTGCCCAAGCCGGCCGAGTTGTACTGGCTGACCAGCGCCCCGCCGGCCGTGGAGTTCACGTACCCGAACGCGCCACCCGGCGAGGCCGGCCCGGAGCTGCTGCTGTAGATCGCGCTGAAGTCGGTGAAGTCCGGCGCGCCGCCGGGCCGGTAGCAGCTGATCGAGGCCACCTGGTTGGTGCCGGATGCCGCGAAGCCGTTCACCTGGCACCAGTGCGGCGCCGAGTTGATCGCCGTCACGTGCACCACGCCGCCCAGCGCCTCCGCGCCGGCGAAAGTGATCTTGTACTGGCCGGTGCCGACCACGGCAACCGTGGTGCCGGCCGGTGTGGTGCCCGAACCGACGACGGCACCGCCGCTGTAGAGCACGAAGGCGAACCGGTCCGGCACCGCCGCTCCGGCCGGGCCGGCCGTGCTGACCAGCGGAGCCGCCAGCGCGGCCAGCGACAGCCCGACGGCCAGCGGCCGCATACCGATTCTGGGTAGGTAAGGCATCCGGGCCTCCCGCAGATGTGTCCGAGGTGGGCGGGACACTATCCAGGACGAGAGCCTAAAAGCAAGCAAATCGTACAAATGGGTAAGCAACCGTGACCGCCGTTGAACCAAGCCGGCGCCGGCTGCGTCTGTTCAGGCAGGGCGGGTTCGACAAGGCCGCTACCCGGCCGGGCGAACGGCCGGACCTGCCGTCAGCGGAAGAGGTGGTTGGAATGACGAACCGCAGCCGAGGGACCATCATCGCCCTGACCGTCCTGGTGGTGGTGGGGTTGGCGGTGGACGCCTACGTGCACTTCGACCTGGCATCGGCCTTCAAGAACAACAAGACCTCCACGCTGAGCGAGGCCGACATGTTCCGGGCCGAAGCGACGGTGGCGATCATCGCGGCGCTGGCCCTGCTGCTGCGGCCGCGCCGGTACACGGCGGCCTTCGCGTTCCTGGTGGCCGCGGCTGGGCTGGTCGCGGTGCTGGTCACCCGCTACGTCGAGTTCGGCGCCATCGGGCCCATCCCGAAGCTGTACGACCCGTACTGGGAACCGACCGGGAAATGGCTGAGCGCGATCGCCGAGGGCGTGGCCGCGGTGGCGGCACTGGCGCTGACGGCCCTGCTGCCGGCCCGGGCGGCCCGGACCGACCTCGCGCGCCGGCCGGTGCTGGGCAGCCGCGGCTGAAGTCAGCCGGCGACCGGGCCGTCCGGCCGGTTGGTGACGACCCGCTCGACGCGACGGTCGGGCACCAGCCAGATCAGGGCCACCAGGACGTAGACCGCGACCCCCAGCCAGCGGTTGACGAAGGACAGCCCGATGCCCAGGCAGTACAGCACCGGCGACAGCTTGCCCTTGGCGTCCCGCCCGACGGCGGTGGCCAGCAGCGAGTCCGGCCCGCAGGCCCGCAGCAGGGTGGCCTGCAGCAGGTAGTAGGCCAGCGCCGCCGCGAGCAGCACGATGCCGTAGGCCGCGGTGGGCACCGGCGGAAAGTCGTTCTCGCTCATCCAGCCGGTCAGGAACGGCACCAGGGACAACCAGAACAGCAGGTGCAGGTTGGCCCACAGCACCCCGCCGGACACCCGGTCCACCACCGCCAGCATGTGGTGGTGGTTGTTCCAGTAGATGCCCAGGTAGACGAAGCTGAGGACGTAGGCCAGCAGCACCGGTAGCTCACCCCGCAGCGCCGCCCACGTCGTCTCCTCGGGCACGTGCAGTTCCAGCACCATGATGGTGATCAGGATGGCGATGACGCCGTCGCTGAAGGCTTCCAGGCGGTCGGTGGGCATGGCGCGAGGCTAGTGGCCGGGGCGCCGGAGTTACCGACGTTCCCGCAATATCTGCACGCCGGGACCGGTCAGGTCCTCCAGCACCGCCTTGCGGCCGGCGGTCGCCATCAGCAACGAGATGGCCGGGCCTTCGACCACCGGGCCGGAACCGAGCGAGTAGTCGGTGTCGCTCGCCTTCAGCGTGACCCCGGCGATCCGCCGCCGGGCGCCGAGCAGCGCGTTGAGCTTGGCGTAGTAGCTGATCACCCGGGTCACCTGCGGCAGCGGGTAGCTGTGCGCAATGCCGAGCGGCCGGCGGATGTCCTCGCCGTGCACGAACGCCTCGCCCAGCCAGGTGGTGGCCGGCGCCGGCGGCGAGGAGGTCCGCAGCCGGACCTCGCGGAAGGTGGCCAGCGTCGCCTCCGGGCCGTCGGCCCGCTCCCGGGCCACCAGCTTGTCCATGAACCGGTGGAAATCGAAGCCGGCGCCGGCCAGCCCGGGGAAGAACCGCAGCGGGGTCATCTTGGCGGCTGCCACCAGGTGGGCCAGCACGTCGTGCACGGTCCAGCGCTGGGACAGCGACGGGGTCTGCCACTGGCCGGGGCTGAGGCCGGTCAGGTCGTCGATCAGCGCCTGGCGCTCGGCATGGATGGTCGGCCAGATGGTCTCGGCCACGGATGGGACCCCCTCGATCAGAACCGCAGGCCGATGCCATCCCCCGCGACTGGTCAACGCACCTGTCGCATGTGGCAGCACCTTAGCAAGCCGGTTCTTGCCCGAGTTCGTCCTGTGCCGGCCGGGCGGCTACGCCCCGCCGACCTCCTGCAGGCAGCGCTGCCGGGACGCGATCGTGTCCGGATCCTCGGGGTCCAGCTCGATCGCCCGGTTCAGGTCGGCCAGCGCCTCCGGCCACCGGCCGGCGGCCATGAACGCCGCTGCCCGGTTGAACCGCAGCACCGCCGAGTCGCCGATCTCCAGGGCCCGTTGCAGATCTGACAGCGCGGCGTCCAGGTCACCCTGCTCGAAGGCCACCGAGGCCCGCCCGGCCCAGCCGGCCTGCAGCCCCGGGTCGGCGGCGACGGCGGCGCCGAACGCCTCGGCGGCGGCCGGCGCGTTCCCGGCCGCCGCTTCCAGCTGGCCCAGGATGCTGAGCAGGTACGGGTTCGCCGGCTCCAGCGCCAGCCCGGCCAGCACGTCCCGGCGGGCTGCCTCGTCCTCGCCCAGGTCGGCCAGGATGCCCGCCCGGTTGATGTAGGCGTTGAGGAAGGCCGGGTTCAACTCCAGCGCATAGCCGAAGTCCGCCAGCGCCCCGTCGAGGTCGCCCTGCTCGGCCCGGATGTCGCCCCGGTTGTAGTAAGCCTCCGGCAGCGGCGGAGACAGCCGCATCGCCTCCTCGAATTCCGCGATCGCCTCGGCGTCCCGGCCGAGGCGGTGCAGCACGCTGCCCCGGTCGAAGTGGTACGGCGCGTAGTTCGGGTCCTGCGCGATGGCCTGGGAGTAGTCGGCCACCGCCTCTTCCAGCTGGCCGGCCGCCGCCCGCACCTGCCCGCCGTTGTGGATCAGGACCGACCGGTGCAGCAGGTGCTCGTCCGGCGCCAGTTCGGCCGCCAACCGGGCCGAGCCCTCCTCCACCAGCCGCAGCGCCTCGGCGTAGTTGCCCAGGTGCGCCTCGACGAGGGCGAGGCCGTTCTGCATGAACACCGTGTGGAAGGCCCGCTCGGCCGGGTCGGCGAAGGTGGTCGCGAAGGCGATCGCCTGGTTGATCCACGCCTTGGCCGCAAGGTGGTCGATCCGGTCCGGCCGGTGGTGGCGGGTGTAGAGCATCGCGGTGCTGTACGCCGCCGTCATGTGCATCTCGGGCTCGGTGGTGTAGAGCCGGGCCTCGTGGTAGAGCGACTCGACGTCGTCCGGCTGCCCGACCATGATCAGGGCCAGCGCCAGCCGCGCGGTCGCCAGGTGGGCCAGCTTGCTGCGGCTCCAGTCGACCAGCGGACGCAGCCGCCGGGTCAGGTCGACGGTGGCGGCGTAGAAGCCCATCAGGCTGCAGTGGTCGATCGCGAACTTCAGCGCGTCGACTCCGGCGCCGTGCGGGTCGCTGCCCCGTTCCAGGTGGTAGGGAATCGCACCCAGGCGCAGCGACAGCTCCTGCCGTTCCAGTAGCTCGGCCGCCCGCCGGTCGTGCAGCCGGGCCCGCTCGGCCGGGTCCAGCGCCAGGTAGGCCGCCCGGCCGGCCGGGTCGTCGGCGAGGCACTCGGTACCGACGTAGCCGGTGGCCAGCCGCTCCCGGTCCGGGCCCGCCACCGGGGCCGTCACCGGATCCGGGGCCGGCCGCTCCGATTCGACGGTGGCCGGCACGTCGTGGCGCACCGCGTACCTGCCCAGCGCCGTGGCCAGCGGCTCGGCGACCTGCTCGGCACCGGTGCAGACCACCAGAGTCAGCAGGCCGGGGTCGATGCGGCGCAGCAGCACGGCGAGCAGCTCGGCATCGGTGGCGTCGGCGTGCTCGACGTTGTCCACGGTGATCGAGCACGGCCGGCCGTAGGAGGTGAGGTAGTTCCGCAGGAACTCGGTGATGCCGTGGGCGAGCTGGGTGATCCGGTCCGCCGGGTAGAAGCGGGTGCGTTCGCGCACCGTCGCCGCCGAGGTCAGGGTCTCGCGGCGCATCGGCATCCGGTCACTGAGCTCGGGCGCCATGGCCAGGATCTCGATGTCGTACCGGCCGGGCAGGTCGGGAGCCGCCGCCAGTGCGGCCGGCACCACCGCACGCAGCAACTCCCCTGCCGCGGTGTACGGCCCGCGCAGCCGGCGATGTGCGTCCAGGGGCTCGGTCAGTGCGGGCAGCGGCGTCAGCGTGGCGGCCAGCGCCGCCCGGCCCTCGCGCGAACCTGCCACGACCCAGTGGTGCTGCGGTCCAGTCATGTGTCTCTCCTAGTCGGGGAACTTCTCAGTCGAGAACGTGTGCGGTGCTCCGGGCGCGGCGTTCCCGGCGCTCGCGCAGCCCGAGGACGGCCACCAGCGCCAGCTGTGCCACGGTCAGGAGCAGGAAGGCCGCCGAGTCGGCGAGGGCGTCGGCACCCACCCCCGGGCCACCGGTCAGCCGGTCGCGCACGTCGCCGAACAGCCGGCCGAGCACCGGCAGCACCGCCAGGACGAAGGAGCCGATCGAGACCAGGTAGCCGCCGGCCAGCACCCAGCAGTACCAGCGGGCGGCGGCCCGGTCGCGCGGGTGCCACAGCGTCTCGTCGGACACCCGGTGCCGGCGGCCGAGCGCCCGGTGCAGCCGGTTGACGATCCACCGGGCGGTGGTCCGGTGCAGGTCCACGCAGCCGAGCACGGTGACCACCAGCTGGTAGAGGTCGGTCTGGAGGAAGAAGTAGAACTGCCAGACGATCCTGAGCACCGTCAGGAATGCCAGGGCCAGGCAGATCCGGCCGGCCAGCGGCATTCCACCGTCCGAGTGTCGTAGGGCCGCTGCGACCAGCGACAGGCCGGCCACCGCGACCAGGTCGGCGAGCATGCCAGCCAGGATCGGCAGGAAGCGGCGACGGCGCGGCACCACCACCAACCCGTCCAGCGTGGTCTCGGCGACCAGCAGGTACAACCTGCGGCCGAGCCGCAGCCGCGAGTGCAGCCCCAGCCGCCGGCCGGCCAGGGCGTGGAACGCCTCGTGCAGGAGCACCAGCGGCAGCTGCCCGAACACCGCCAGCGCCAGGACGCCGGTGGCGTAGCCGGTGAACAGCAGGTGCTCGGGCCGGGGCGCCAGGTCCGGGTGCCTGGCCATCGCCACGGCGGCCGCCAGGACCACCGCGAGGTAGACCAGCCAGGCGGGCCGGCTGAACGCCAGCATGCCCAGCCGCTGCCAGGGCACCGCTGTCACCGGCGGGGCGACCGGCCCGGAGCCGACGAGGAAGCCCAGCTCGTCCATCGCGGCGAGGAACTCGGCCATGTCCACCGGCTCCCCGTACGCTTGGCGGTACCAATCCCCGGCATCGCGCGGGGTCGCTCCCTGCTGCAGCCGGCGCAGCAGCGCCGCGCCGTCCGGCGGCAGGACGCAGTAGGAGTCGACGTCCAGGCGGCCGACGGTGACCTCGGCCTCCTCGTCGAGGAAGACCAGGGCATGCACCGCGACCGGACGGTCCGGATCTCTCCCGAGGTGGTCCTCGGTGTCAGCAGGCAGAGCAGTCACCACTCACTCCGATGTGTTTCGACCGCGCCAGGGCTGAGCGCGGGGCGGCCCGTCGTGGCCGGGCCGCCCCGCTCAGCTCTTCCTAGAGGCACGGCGGCCAGTAGGCGGGCGAGGTGGTGAGGCGGACGGATCCCGCCTTGCGAACCGTGATCTTCTTCATGGCAGACACCTCCTTTCGGGGGTCGGCTCCGTACAGGACGGGGGCAGCGTGCGAGGGCGAAAGGAGAAAAACCTGTCTGCGCACATGTCAGCGCATATGCCTAAGTAGTCCTAATAGCTAATTAGGCAGGATTGCTCCGTGATGACTGCAGATGTAACACTCGGTGCAGTCAGCAGCCCCGTCGCTCCATGACCCGCGGAGTCGAAGTGTCGATCCACATCCTTGGCCCCGTGCGAATACGGTCCGGAACCGAACTGTCGACGCCCTCTCCCAAGCTGGCCCGCACCCTGCTAGGAATTCTTGCCCTGCGCGCCAATACCACGGTGAGCGCCGGCTGGGTCCAGGACGCCTTGTGGGGTGATCGGGCGCCGAAGTCGGCCGCGTCGAACCTGCGCAGCTACCTGGCCGAGCTCCGGCGTGCCCTCGGCCGGGCGGAGGTGGCCGTCGACATCGACAGCGGGCCCGCCGGCTACCGCCTGCACGCCACCCCCGAGACCCTGGATTCGCTGCTCTTCGAGTCGCTGACCGCCCAGGGCAGGTCGATGCTGGCCGTGGGCCGGCCGGCGGCCGCGGCAGACCTCTTCGCCCGGGCCGGGCGACTGTGGCGGGGGCCGGTCCTGGACGCGACGATCGCCCCGCAGGCCGTGCGACCGGAGATCGAGGCGCTGCACGTCAAGCGCCTGAACGCGATCGAGGACGGCATCGAAGCGGGGCTGGCGCTGGGCCGGCACCGGGCGCTGGTGGGCGAGTTGACCGATCTGGTCACCAGGTGGCCGTTGCGGGAACGGCTGTGCGGGCAGTTGATGCTCGCGCTGTACCGCAGTGGCCAGCAGGTCGAGGCGCTGCGGGCCTACCAGGCGCTGCGCCACCGGATGGACGAGGAATTGGGCGTCGCACCGTTCGCCGAGATCCAGGCGTTGCACCGCCGGATACTGCAGGCCGACACCACGCTGGCTTTCCCGCTGGCCGTTACCGGCATCGGCCGGGCGGTCTGAGGACCCGCGCCATCACGCGCGGGTCGGGCGCTCGCCCGAAATGTACGGGGCCGGGTTAGGAAAGCAATCGACTAACCCGGCCCCCGGGGGGCCTTGTTACCCAACTCGAATACTCAGAGTTTAGTCAGCAAGGCACAGTGCCGGCGCGCTTCAGACCCATTCGTAGTTCCGCATCTTTGTCACCCCCTTTTAGGCGTGTGGCACATTCGCAAAGCGAACCGACCTAAAGTCCTATAGCCAGGTGCTAAGGCCGAGGCTAGCTGTAGTGCGGACTGCCCGCCTCTCAGGACTACCCTGCGAACCGTCTATATATTGCTTTATATCGCGGAGTTTCATAGGCGGTGTGGTAGAGAAGTCCGGACATTCCAGCGGTGGTCGGTACGAGTTGCCTGAACACAGCTCGCGCCATACCAATCGGCAGAAGTTGCCCCGCCGAGAGGCTTGAACCGCAATACTTCGTCCAGAGAAGCCCGCTTCTCGTAACGACTCGGGGCTACGAAATGCACCAACCGTTGCCACGTGACAGCATGAAGCGGGTTATGTACTGTCTGGCACCACGGCGCATCACGGATAGACCTTCATGGTCGGTCACCCCGGTGGTCGCACGGTAGCGGACGGTTCGGGCACTGGGGAGTTCTCATGAAGAGCGCGATATCCGCATGGTCGCTGTGGCGTGCACCGCGATGTGCGATCGTCGTCATCCTGATGGTCGATCTCGCGGCCGCCGGCACCGCCTTCTCCTTCCCCACCTCCATCCAAGTGTCTGATCTCGGAACGGCCGCCCTGCTCGGCTCGCTGAGCATCGTCTATTCCCGGTTTACCGTCGGTTGGGAACGAGCCAGGCGCGCGTTGCGCCAGGAGAAGCTGCCGACCCTCTATCCCAATCTGCTCGCCACCTGGGCTTTCGCGGCCGCCGCACTGCTGCCTTTGACACTCGCCGCCGCGGTGATCACGGTTGCGGCAATAGCGGAATGGCCCGCCCGCAATATCGCCGGCCAGGCTACGCCCTACCGCTACGTCTACAGCACCGCGGGTGCAATTCTTGCCGCCACCGCGGCCAACAGCTGCATGTCGCTTTCGCTGCCCTATCAATTGCCACTGGCGCTGGCCGCGCTCGGTTACATGCTGGTCGGCGTGGCAGCGGTGGCACTGGCAATGGTCTCGGCCGGTCAATACCAGGGTTTGAGCTTATTGCTCAAAGCCGAAACCCATAAGCTCGAAGTGCTCACCATTGCGCTGGCCGCCGCCCAGGTCCAGCTGATCACCCTGCACATTCCGCTGGCCTGGCTGTCGCTGCCGGCCGCGATCGTGATCCAGCGCTGGGCGGTGCAGTCGGACCTGCACGTCACCGACGCCGCGATCCGGCCGATGACCGAGGGGGCCTGGCTGACGGTGGCCCGCGAGGTGGTCGCCGCTTGCCCGGTCTCGGCGATCATGCGCATCCAGACCGCCGACCCCAACGCGGTCAGCCTGGTTGCCCGGATGCAGGTCGGCTGCGACGCCATCGGCGCGATCGGCAAGTCGGGCCTGGCCATCCTGCTGGCCGACTGCCCCGGCACCAACGCCGAGTCGCTGGCGATCCGGATGCGTGCCGCCCTCGCCCAGCAGAGCATCCCGGCGCTGGTGGCGGTGGCCGCCAAGCCGCGGGACGGCCAGTCCTCGGCCGACCTGCTGGCGGTCTCGGAGGCCGAGCTGATCGCCCGGGGGGCGGCGCAGCGGCCGTCGAAGACCCTCCGGCCGGAGGCCTGAACCAGGCTCAGGACGCGCCGCTGGTCCCGCCGCCGCGTCCGGTCCGGGCCTGCAGCCGGTCGATGTGCTCGGAGGCCTGCGCCTTGGTCAGGTCCGCGGGCAGCTGCTCGCCCGCCTCGCGGGCCAGCGTGTCGAGGTAGCTGCGCTGGGCCCCGGTCATCGGCTCGTCACCGGTGACCCAGTCGCTCGGATCCTTCTCGGTGGTGCCGGCCGCGCCCGGGCTGCTGGCCCCGATGGTCTCCTCGGGGCTCCGGTCGCCGGCCGCGCTGGTGGTCTCGGGCTGCTCGCTCATGCCTTTACCCTAGCGATCCCGCGCGGCGAGCCTTGAGCATGACTTGAGGTTATCGGTGGCCAACATTGAGGCGGCAGCCATCTAACAGAGATCAAACATGCCGAAGGTGCTACTAACAACACCCGTCCGGTCTGACCCCCGACCGGCTCTACCAGGAGATTGCCATGTCGCTTTCGGCCACCACGGTCCGCAGCAAGGTTCTCGCTTCGGCCGCGCTGCTCGGCGCCGCGGCCGGCGCGGCCGGTCTGGGCACCTTCGGCTCGTTCACCTCCGCCACCTCCGCCTCGGCCTCGGTCAGCTCCGGCTCCGTATCGATCGCGCTGGGCACCCCCAACACCGCGGCCAACCGGTTCAGCGTCGCCGCCACCGGGCTGGTTCCCGGCGACACCGTGCAGCGCGCGGTCACCCTGAGCAACGCCGCCGGCAACCAGGCGCTGGCCAGCATCGCGCTGACCACCGCCGCCACCACCAGCTCCAAGCTGGACACCGACCCCACCCTCGGCCTGCAGCTCAAGATCGACTCCTGCTCCGTCGCGTGGACGGAGACCGGCACGGCGCCGGCCTACGCCTACAGCTGCTCGGGCACCACCAAGTCGGTGCTGGCCACCCGGGCCGTGATCGGCAGCAACCTGACGCTGAACAACCTGGCGGCGCTGGCCGCCAACAGCACCGACAACCTGGTGGTGACCATGACCTTCCCGGCCGCCGCGGACAACACCTTCCAGAACCAGTCGTCCGTCGTCAACTTCACCTTCACCGCCACCCAGCGGGCTGCCACCAACCAGTAGTCCGATGACCAGCACCCTGCGTCCGGCCCGCCTGCTGGTGGTCGATGACGACGACGACATCCGTGCGTTGTTCGGCGCCGTCCTGCACCGGGCCGGCTACCAGCCACGGCTGGCCAGTTCCGGCCGGCAGGCGCTCGACGAGGCCGACGAGCTGGTGCCGGACCTGGTGATCTCGGACGTGTCGATGCCGGGACTGTCCGGCCTGGAAGTGTGCCGGGCGCTCAAGGCCGGGCCGCGGACCGCGCAGGCCACCGTGCTGCTGGTCAGCGCGCTGTCCGGCGAGCAGGACCGGGAAGCGGGCCTGCTCGCCGGCGCCGCGGACTACCTGGTCAAGCCGGTCCGGCCGGCGGTGCTGGTAGAGCGGGTCCGCGCGCTGCTCGAGGCCCGGGCATGAGGATGCTGCGCCGGGCAACCCGGCTGCTCAGCACCCTGCTGCTCGGGCTCGCCGTGCTCTGCCTGCTGGCGGTCACCGTGGGCCCGCGGCTGCTGGACTACCGCACCGCGACCATGCTGACCGCCAGCATGGCGCCCGGCATCCGCCCCGGGGACGTCATCGTCGACACGCCGCTGGCGCTGTCCGATGTCCGGGTCGGCCAGGTCCTCACCTACCACATCCCGGTCGGCGACCACCAGGTCGTCAGCCACCGGGTGATCGAGGTCCAGCGGCCGGCGCCCGGCGTGGTCAACATCCGCACCCAGGGCGACGCCAACCCCGCCCCGGATCCCTGGACGGCCACCCTGACCGGCGGCACCGTCTGGCAGGTCCGGGCGGTGGTGCCGAAGGCCGGCGTGGTGATCCGGGCGCTGCGCACCCCCTGGGTGCACACCGCGCTCACCGGGGCGGTTCCGATCCTGGTGCTGGTCTGGCTGCTGATGGGCATCTGGTGGCCGGCCAAGCCGGCTGAGTCGGCTGAATCGGCTGAGACCACTGCACCAGCCGAATCCGTCGAGCCGGCGCCGGCCGATATCGAGCCGGCCGGGACCGGCCGCTAGCCCGTCGCCGCCGACGGCAACCGGACGCAGACCGTCGTGCCGCCACCGGCGGTGTCGGTGATCGAGACGGTGCCGCCGTGCGCGGCCACGATCCGCTCGCAGGTGGCCAGTCCCATCCCCACCCCGTCGGTCTCCGGGTCCAGCCGCACCAGGGGCCGCAGCACCGCCGGCCGCTGCTCGGCCGGGATTCCCGGGCCGTTGTCGGCCACCCGCAGCTCATGCCCCCAGCGGGTCGGGGCCACGGTCACCGCCACCTCGCAGCGGGTGTCCGGGCTGCGGTAGCGGATCGCGTTGTCGATCAGGTTGAACAGCAGCACCCGCAGCTGCACCGGATCGGCGATCACGCTGGCCTGCGCGCAGCGCACCTCGGCGCCGTCGGCCTCCGGGCCGAGTTCGGCCAGCACCTGCTCGACCAGGTGCGCCACCGGCACCAGTTCCCGGCGCGGCGTGCTGCCCATGCTGACGTAGCTGAGCAGCTGGTCGATGGCCGACATCATCCGCTGGTTGGCCGACACCGCACGGTTGGCGTAGTCCAGCGCCGTCGGGTCCTGGAACACCGCCGGATGGTCCTGCAACAGTTCCCCGAAGCCCAGCGACGCGGTCAACGGGGTCTTGAGGTTGTGGCTGAGCTGGGCGGAGAACGAGGCCAGCTGCCGGTGCGAGCGGGCCAGCTCCGTCACCGTCTGGCGGAGCTGGTCGGTGCGGCGGCGCAGTTCCAGCACGTCGATGACGCCGACCGCCAGGGTGTCCAGGGCGCTGCGCTGGCTGGCGTCCAGGCTCCGGGGTTCGGTGTCGAACACGCAGATGGTTCCCAGCAGGTGGCCACCGGGCGCCCGCAACGGGCTGGCGGCGTAGAACCGGACCCGGCCCAGCTCGCCGGTCACCCACGGGTTGGTGGCGAACCGCGGGTCCTGCCGGGTGTCTTCCACCACCACCTGCTCGCCGAGGTGTAGCGCCACCTCGCACATCGAGTCGGCCCGGTCGGTGATCCTCGGCCGGCAGCCGAACGCCGCGAGCGGGTACTGGCGCACCTCATCGATCATGTTCAGCACCGCGGTCGGCACGCCGCAGATGCCGGCCGCCAGTTCGGTGAAGCCGGCCAGCGTCGCCTCGTCGACGATCCCCAGCTGTTGCACCGGCAGCCCGTCGACGATGCCGTACTCGCGCAGTGCCGCGATCCGGTCCCGCTCACGGTCGGCGTCGGTGACGGGGGTCGGCCAGTTCATCCGGCTCCCAGCCGGTAGCCGACGCCGCGCACCGTCCGGATGTAGCGGCCGCTGCGCGGGTCGTCGCCCAGCTTGCGGCGCAGGTTGGCCATGTGTACCTCGACCAGGTGGCCGTCTGAGACCCAGTCGGTGCCCCACACCGTGCGCAGCAGCGTCTCGCGCGGCCAGACCCGGCGCGGGCCGGACAGCAGCGTGGCCAGCAGGTCGAACTCGGTACGGGTCAGGTCCAGCTCCTTGCCGTCCAGGATCGCCAGCCGGCCCTCGACGTCGACCTCCAGGCCACCGTGCCGCAGCGTCTCGGCGGGTGCTAAGAGGACGGAGACCGAGCCACCGGCGGTCCGGGGCCGGCGGAGCATCGCCGCGATCCGGGCCCGCAGCTCGCGCGGGCTGAACGGCTTGGTCAGGTAGTCGTCGGCGCCGATCTCCAGGCCCATCAGCCGGTCGATCTCGTCCGGGCGGGCGGTCAGCATCACCACGTAGGCGTCGGTGATCTCCCGGATCCGCCGGCACACCTCGATGCCGTCCAGGTCGGGCAGGTTCAGGTCCAGGGTCACCACGTCGGGTTGCCGGTCGCGTACCGCGGCGATCCCGTCCGCGCCGGTTGCTGCCTCGACGACCTCGAAACCCGACTGGCGCAGCAACTCAGCGATCAGCGCCCGGATGTCCTCGTCGTCGTCGACGATGACGGCAGACAACGTTCGCTCGTCCAGCACAGCGATCACGTTATGTGACTGGCTACCCGCAGCCCAGCAAAATGCCGAAACTTGGCACGCGGCGTCCGGCGCCAGGGTGGTCAGCAACTGCCGGCCACGGCCGGGGAGGCCGCGCTTGTCCAGTTCAGGTAGACCGTGACCATTGTCAGGGAATAGCTGGAGTTCTTGGACAGGGTGAGCTTCTGGCTGGTGGCGGTCTTGGGCGTGACCGACAGCAGCACGGTGCCGCCGTTGAGGATGGTGTACCCGCTGGCCTGGCCGTCCACGGTCGGGGTCCAGGACAGCGTGACCGAGCAGTTGCTGTTGCGAACGGCGCTGAGGTTCGTCGGCGGATGCAGCATGCCGCTGCTGGCGGATTGGGCCGAGGCAGCCTGCTTGTTGAAGCTGGCCTCGGCCACCGCCGGCACAGCCCATAGGGTTGTCGCGACCAGCACTGCGGCCACAAGTGCCCGCATCACGCCCTCCGCCCCTTCCCGTCCGGAATCCGCTCATACCGCCGGGCCAGGACGTGTCCGGGCCGGTTTCTACTATGCTGACTTCACATCAACCTCACCCGGCGTACACCCTCAAGGTTGGCTCAAGAACCGCTGTGCCCCCGCTTGGCCATACTGGAACGGTGATCTCGGTCGAAACCGCTCGCCTGCTCCGCGACGCCGGGCTCCGCTGGACTCCCGCGGCCGGGGACCGCTTCGTGGTCGTGGACCGAGGCATGGACGACGAGGTCTTCGTGCTCAGCGACATGACCGTGGAGGTGCACCAGCTCGAGCACGGCCAGGTCATCGGGTTCAACGGCACCACCGAGTGGGCGCTGGACTCGGTGGAGGACCGGGACGCGCTCTGGCTGCCCCGCGAGGGACAGCTGCGCGAGCTGCTCGCCGGGACGTTCCGCAGCCTGGACCGGGTCGAGAGCGACTGGCGGGTACGGCTGGAGATCAATTCGGCGCCGGTCCAGGTGCGGCACCGCGATCCCGAGCAGGCCTACGCGCTGGCGCTGCTGCAGCTGATCACCAGCTCGGCCTGAGTTTCCTTCCCGGTCAGTCCTTTCCCGGTCAGTCGCTTCCCGGTCAGTCGCTTCCCGGTCAGTCGCTTTCCGGTTGGTCCGGCATCGGTTGATCCGGCGGCACCAGCGTGCCGGGGATCTCCCGGCACCGGCCGCGCATCTCGGCCACCACCGTTCCGTCGGCGCGTCGCACCGTGACGTCGTACAGCCCGGCCCGGCCGCGCCGGAAGCGCTCCACCGCGACCGCCCGCAGCTCGTCGCCGGCCCGGACCGCCGCCACGAAGTCGATGTCGCCCCCGGTGGCCACAGTGTTGCGGTTGTAGCTGTTGCAGGCCACCGCGAAGGCGGTGTCGGCCAGCGTGAACACCACGCCGCCGTGGCCGATCTGGTGGCCGTTGAGCATTGCGGGGGTGACCGTCATCGCCAGCTCGGCCCGGCCGGGGCCGGCTCGCAGCGCCCGGATGCCCAGCGCCGCCGAGGCCGCGTCGGCGCCGAGCATGGCGCGCATGCAGCGCTCGGCCAGCTCGCCGGCGTCCGGCGCCGGTTCCTCGGTCATGCGGTGCTCCTGCCTGGTGGCGTCCGGTCGGCCTGCGGGTGGCGAGCAGGAGGCATGGTCCCACACCGGCGGGCGAGGTCCCCCGTGCCGTTGCGCTCCTACTGTCCTTTCCCGTTGCCTCTTTCTGTCGTCCCTTTCCCGTTGTCTTCTTCTGTCGTCCTTTCCGTTGTCCTTATCCGTTGCCCTCCGGGCGCGGGTGGCGGCGGCCCGTCGTAGGGTGGAGGCCTGCCAGCGGGCGGCGAGCCCTGTCGAGGAGGATGCGGCGGTGTCACACGAGGCCGAAAGACCGATCCTGCAGCAGATCCACGACCTGGTCGCCGAGGAGCACACGCTGCGCTCGGCGCACACCGGCATCGGGCTGAACTCCGACGAGCGCACCCGGCTGGAGGCCATCGAGCGCGAACTCGACCGGTGCTGGGACCTGCTGCGGCACCGGCGGGCCGAGGAGGAGTTCGGACAGGCCTGACCCGGCCACCGCTCACCGGTCGGGCAGGGTGCGCGGTGCTCCGAGCAGGTAGGTCAGCAGCACCACGGTGATGGTCTCGGCGCACAGCAGCCCGACCAGCACCACGATCTGGAACCGGGCCGCCTGGACGGCGCTGGCGCCGCCGAGCAACGCTCCGATGAACGCCCCGGGCAGGGTCACCAGCCCGACCGTGCGGGTCTGGTCCAGGGCCGGTACCAGCGCCTCCGAGGCCGCCCAGCGGGCCACCTCGCGTACCGCCTGGCGGGGCGTCGCCCCGATCGAGAGCCACGCTTCGACCTCGTCCCGGCGGCGGCGCAGCCCCTCGGCCAGGTGCCGGCCGGCCAGCGTCGCCGCGGTCATGGTGCCGCCCAGCACGATGCCGGACGCCGCCACGAAGGTGCGCACGTCCCGGTCCAGGGTGGGCAGCGCGACAACGATCGCGATCACCACCGCGGCGCCCGCACCACAGGAGAGCAGCACCGCGGGCAGCGCGCCCTCGACGCCCCGCAGCCGGCGGGCTGCCGTCCAGGTGGCGACCGCGAACATCACCGCCACCACCGCCACCGAGGTCCACGGTGCGGCGAACACCCCGCGCAGCGCGGCGGCCACGAACGCCAGTTGCAGCACCGCGCGCAGCGAGGCGGTCAGCAGGTCGCGCTGCCGGTCCAGCCGGCCGGCCCGGGAGACCGCGGCCGCGATCGCCAGCAACGCCACCAGGCCGACGACCAGGCGGACCCATTCGGTCACCCGAGGGACCGTACCGCCTGCGCCTGCCGGACCGGCCGCAAGGTGAAGAACGGGTCGGTACCGGCTACCGTCAAGTGGTTACCGGCGGGTAGTGCGCTTGCCTTGCCCGTCCTGTTCGTTCGTCCTGCTGTCTGCCTGTCCTGCCGAGGAGCACGCCGTGGACTTCGCCGAGACCCCCGAGCACCGGGCGCTGCGCTCGTCGGTCGCCGAACTGGGAACCGAGTTCGGCATCGACTACTGGCTGGCCAAGGCACGCAAGCACGAGGTGACCACCGAACTGTGGGAGAAGGCCGCCCGGCTCGGCTTCATCGGCGTCAACATCCCCGAGCAGTACGGCGGCGGTGGCGGTGGCATCAGCGAGCTCGCGATCGTGTGCGAGGAGCTGGCCGCGGCCGGGGCGCCGTTGCTGTTGCTGGTGGTCTCGCCGGCCATCTGCGCCACCATCATCGCCCAGAGCGGCACCGAGGAGCAGAAGCGGCGCTGGCTGCCGGGAATGGCCGATGGCTCGATCAAGATGGCGTTCGCGATCACCGAGCCGGACGCCGGGCTGAACTCGCACAACATCTCCACCAGCGCGGTGCAGCAGCCGGACGGCGACTACCTCGTCAACGGCCGCAAGTACTACATCTCCGCGGTCGACCAGGCCGACTACATCCTGGTGGTGGGGCAGTCGCCGGCCTCGCGCGAGGGTGGCCAGATCCGTCCGGCGCTGTTCGTGGTGCCGACCGACGCGCCGGGGCTGGAGTACCGGCCGATCGAGATGGAGCTGGTCTCGCCGGAACGGCAGTTCTTCTGCTACTTCGACGACGTGCGGGTGCCGGTGGACGACGTCATCGGCGGCTCGCTGGACGCCGCGCTGCCGGCGCTGTTCGCCGGCCTCAACCCGGAGCGGATCACCATCGCCGCGTTCTCGATCGGCACCGCCCGGTTCGCGCTGGCCAAGGCGGCGCGTTACGCCAACGAGCGGACCGTCTGGAAGCAGCCGATCGGGGCGCACCAGGCGATCGCGCATCCGCTGGCCAAGGCCTACATCGAGACCGAGCTGGCCAAGCTGATGGTCTACAAGGCCGCGGCCGCGCACGACTCGGGAGATGCGATGGCCGCTGGCGAGGCGTCCAACATGGCCAAGTACGCCGCCGGCGAGGCAGCCTGGAACGCTCTCGATGCGGCGATCCAGACCCACGGCGGCAACGGGCTGACCGCCGAGTACGGCCTCGGTGCGCTGCTCGGCGTGGTCCGCGCGATGCGGATTGCCCCGGTGAGCAAGGAGATGCTGCTCAACTTCGTGGCCCAGTACTCGCTGGGACTGCCCAAGTCCTACTGAGGTCTGGCGAGGGCTGGAAGCGCTCGGCGTTCTGAGCGCTGCCGGCCGGGTGCGCTTATTTCTCTATCCTCATTCTCTCTCCTCATTGATGTTCGGCATGGTTTTCCACAGCTCACCTACCCTGATCGTGCTTTATCCACAAGGCTCTCGTGGATCTGAAAACAGTCAGGAGGCTGGGCTAGCGTCGAAGCATGATCACAGCCGGGGTCGAGGCCAGCGAGTGGGATCTCCTGCCACCGCTGGACGAGGCATCGTCACCACCATCGATTCTCTTTGCCGATCCGGCTGATTCCTCGATGAATCCTGCCGATGCGTTGCGGCAGGGGTTGGCGTGGCGGCAGCCGGGGCTCACCGAGTCCGCCAGGCTCGCCGCGCTGGACTTCTCCGCCTTGACCGCTGCCGAGCGCATCGCTGCCCTGGCCGACCAGCAACGTCAGCTGGCCTGGTGGTCGGCGCGGCAGCTGTCGTTGCTGAGCCTGATCGCGGCTGAGGATTCCTCGTCGAAGCACTGGTGTGTCGAAGAGATCGGTTGCGCGCTCGGGCTGCCCGGCCCGGCCGCCCAGAACCTGCTCAAGAATGCCGAACGGATCTGCGGCCAGCTGCCTGCCACCTTGGTGGCGCTGTCCGAGGGCCGGATCGGCCTGCCCCAGGCCACCGCGATCGCCGAGGCCTCCTACTCGCTGCCGGATGACGTGCTGCCCGGCTATGAGGCGCGAGTGCTGGCGTCTGCGCACCAGCAGTCCATCGTGCAGCTCAAGCGGGCTGCCAAGCGCGCCGCGTTGCAGCTCGACCCGGCCTCGGCCGAACAGCGGCACCAGCGTGCGGTGGCCGACCGGCATCTCCGGGTCACCCCGGCCGACCACGGAACGTCCTGGCTGATGGCGCTGCTGCCGTCGGCCCAGGCGCAACTGCTCTACGACCGGGTCGACGCCGCCGCCCGAATGGCGCCGGCTGACGATGCCCGGACGATGGATCAGTTACGCGCGGATGCCCTGGTGAACGCGGTGCTGAACGGCATCGACGGCGATCTGCCTTCCGCGCAAGGGCTTCGGCCGGCTATCCAGGTCGTGGTGCCGCTGTCGACCCTGGCCGGCGCGAGCGAGGAGCCGGGCTGGTTGGCAGGCTACGGCCCGATCACTGCCGACTACGCCCGCGAACTCGCGCACGATCCCACCGGCACCTGGCGCCGGCTGGTCACCGACCCGGTCAGCGGCCAGCTGCTGGACTACGGAACCACCAGGTACCGGCCGCCCCGGCACCTGGCTGACCACGTGATCGGACGAGACGGCGAATGCACCTTTCCGTTCTGCACCCAGCAAGCCCGGCGCTGCGACCTCGACCACATCGTGGCCTACCCGGACGGCAACACCAGCGCGTACAACCTGCATCCGCTGCACCGCCGGCACCACAACGCCAAGACCGAGGCCGGGTGGCGGGTCAGCCGGCATCCGCACACCGGCAGCAGTCACTGGACCAGCCCGATGGGGCGGCGCTATCGCACCGATCCGCCCGAACGCTGGCCGATGCTTGCAACCCGGTCTGAGTATCGAGAAGCACCCGCCGGACCGGAACCGCCACCCGAACCGCCGCCCTTCTAAGGACTGTCGAGAGCGGAGTTGGATGCGGTCGCCCTAATGTGACCGCCTTCCGGGAGCGTGCCCCTACCGGCGCGTGGAACGCGCCCGCCTGGCTTGCGCGCGTTCTCGACCCGGCTGCTGCTCAAGCAGACGAAGCCTCCTGCTGCTCAGCCGGGCGTGCAGGATGGGTTCGCGGTCGGCGACGGCGAGCTGCTCGGGCTGGTGCTCGGGCTCGTCGACGGCGTGCCCGATCCCGAGCCGCTGGGCGAGGCCGGCGGCGACGACGAAGCCGGCGGCGAGCTTGGACAGGTCGGCTTCACCGCCACGGTCAGCGTGATCGTGGTCGAGGGGTCGTAGAAGATCCCCGGCGTCGGATCCACCGACATCACCTGGCCGACCTGGAAGCCCGGCCGTACCGGCTCGTTGTCCGACCGCGCGATGGTGGTGAAGCCGAGCTGGTTGAGCTTGGCCCGGGCCTGCTGCTCGGTCAGCTTGGTGACGTCCGGCAGCTTGACCTTGCCGTTGGCGACCTGCAACTTGACCGTGGTGCCCGGCGGCACCGAGGCATTGGCCGGCGGGTCCTGCCCGATCACCTGCCCGGACGGCTTCGGGCTGTCGACATCGGACCGGCTGGCCGCCAGGCCCTGCGAAGCCAGCGCCTTCTGCGCCTCGCTGTAGGACAGCCCCACCACCTGCTGCACCAACACGTCGGCCGGCCCGGCGTAGACGGTGAAGCTGACGGTGGTCCCGTCGGCCACCTCCTTGCCGGCCGCCGGGTTCTGGGTGCAGACCTGGCCCTTGGTCGGGTTCTTCAGCACCGCCGAGTCCGCCCCCGCGCTGCACGGCCCGTTGCTGCCGTCCGGCTTGCCGGTCGCCGGGATCAGGTGATTGGCCCGCAACGTGTCGATCGCGGCCGCCGGCGACAACCCGACCAGCGCCGGAACCTGGTAGAGCGCCGGGGTGTTCGGCTCGTTGTCCTTCTTCAACAGGTACAGCGCGGTACCGCCGATCACCAGCAGCAGCGCCAGCACCACCGCCGTCCAGATCAGCGCCCCGCGATGGTGGGCGGTGTCGTCCTCATCGTCGTAGTTCGGCGTCAGCACCCCCGGCCGCGCCGGCGGCCGGGCGGCGATGAACTGGGTGCGCTGGGCATCGGTCATCACCGACTCCGCCTCGACCGGCTGGCCGGCCAGCGCGCGCTGCAGGTCGATGCGCATCTCGGCAGCCGTCTGATAGCGATTCAGCGGGTTCTTCGCCAGCGCCTTCATCACGATGGAGTCCAGCGCCGGCGGCACCACGGCATTCACCGAGGAAGGCACCTGCGGGTTCTCCCGGACGTGCTGGTACGCGATCGCCACCGGCGAGTCCCCGGTGAACGGCGGGTGCCCGGTGAGCAGCTCATAGAGCAGGCACCCGGTGGAGTACACGTCCGAGCGGGCATCGACCGACTCGCCGCGCGCCTGCTCCGGCGACAGGTACTGCGCGGTGCCGATCACGGCAGCGGTGGCGGTCACGGTCGCCGCGTTGTCGGCCAGCGCCCGGGCGATGCCGAAGTCCATCACCTTGACCGCGCCGGCACTGGTGATCATCACGTTGCCCGGCTTGATGTCGCGGTGCACGATGCCCGAGCGGTGCGAGAAGTCCAGCGCCGCGCACACCTCGGCGACGATCTCCATGGCCTGCTGCGGCGCCAGCCGGCCCTGGGTCTTGAGCACCTCGCGCAGCGTGTGCCCCTCGACGTACTCCATCACGATGTAGGGGGTGTGACCCTCCGGCCCATCGTCCTCGCCGGTGTCGTACACCGCCACGATTGACGGGTGGTTGAGCCCCGCGGCGGCCTGCGCCTCGCGCCGGAACCGGTTCTGGAACGTGGGATCGCGTGCCAGGTCGGACCGCAGCACCTTCACCGCGACATCCCGGCCGAGCCGGACGTCGCGGCCCTTGCGGACCTCGGCCATCCCGCCGTAGCCGAGCAGGTCCCCGATCTCGTAGCGGCCGCCTACCAGCCGTGCTGCCGTCATCGGACGTCCTTACTGTCTGCCTGCCGTGCACTGCCGCTCAGCCGCGCACCGCCACACCGTCGTGCACTGCCTGCCCACCGTGCGAGGCGTCGCTGCCGGGCACCCTGTAGCTGACCTGCGAAGCCCATCATTTAACCCCTATCGCGGCCAGATAGGCCTTCATCACGGCCTGCGCCACCGGCGCGGCGGCCAGGCCGCCGGTGGTCTCGCTGCCGCGCACCCCGCCGTTCTCGATGATCACCGCCACCGCGATCTTGGGGTTGTCCGCCGGCGCGAACCCGGAGAACCAGGCGTGCGGCTGGTTGACGTAGCTGCCGTCGGCCTTCTGCGGACCGTTGTCGGCGGTGCCGGTCTTGCCGGCGACCTGGATGCCCGGGATCTGGGCCGCCGTTCCGGTGCCCTTGGCGACCACGTTCACCATCATCGCGGTCAGCTGGTGGGCCTGGTCGGAATCCATCACCTGGTTGAGCACCTCGGGGTCGGGATGGCTCAGCACCGCCAGGTTCGGCGCCTGCTCCTCCGACACCAGGTACGGCTTCATCAACTTGCCACCGTTGGCCACCGCGGCCGAGATCATCGCCGCCTGCAGCGGGGTCACCCGCACGTCGCGCTGGCCGATGCTGGACTGGGCCAGCGCCGCCTGGTCGATGATTGGCCCGACCGACGAGGCCGCCACCGGCACCGGCACCGAGAGGTCGCTGTCGTCGATGCCGAACAGCGCGGCCTGCTGCTTGATGGTCTCGGTGCCCAGATCCATCCCCAGCTGGGCGAAGGCGGTGTTGCAGGAGATGGTGAGCGCGTGGTTCAGGGTGTCGGTCTTGCCGTCCGCGCACTGCTCGCCGCCGAAGTTGCGCAACTGGGTACGGGTCTGCGGCAACGTCAGCGCGTTCGGCGCCGGGATCCTGGTCTGCGGCGTCCGGCCGTTCTTCAGCGCGGCGCTGGCCACCACCACCTTGAACACCGACCCCGGCGGGTAGGTGACGTTGAACGCCCGGTTGAGCAGCGGGTTGTCGGGGTCGGCGTTGTAGCGCTTGTAGGCGGCCTGGATGCCGTCCGGCGAGTGCGAGCTCAACGCGTTCGGGTCGAACGACGGGGTGCTCACCGCAGCCAGGATCGCCCCGGTCGCCGGGTCCAGCGCCACCACCGCACCGCGCCGGGACCCCAGCGCCTGGTAGGCCGCCGCCTGCGCCTGCTTGTTGACGGTCAGCAGCACGTTGCCGCCCCGGGTGTCCCGGCCGGTCAGCAGGCTGGTCAGCCGCTGCACGAACAGCCGGTCGTCGGTGCCGGCCAGCACCCCGTTCTCGGCCGACTCGATGGCGGTGTTGCCGTAGTACAGCGAGTTGAACCCGGTCACCGGCGCGTACACCGGCCCGCTGGCGTACTTGCGCAGGTACATCAGCGCGTCCTTGGTCGGCACCGACTCGGCCACCGGAGTGCCCGAGCCGCCCAGCACGATCGAGCCCCGCTGGCGCTTGTACTCGTCCAGCACGGTCCGCCGGTTGGCGCTGTTGTCCTGGTAGTGGTCGGCCTTGACCACCTGCACCCAGTTCAGGTTCAGTACCACCGCCAGCAGCAGCAGGCCGACGAAGACCCCGACCCGCCGGATCGGCCGGTTCACGACGGCCCCCCTGACGAACCCCGAGCCTGGATCGGCACCGGACCGCTGTCGGTGGTGACCGCCGACGGCGGCGTGGTGGGCGGCCGCCGGGCCGCGTCGGAGACCCGCAGCAGCAGGGCCAGCAGCCCGAAGTTGGCCACCAGCGACGAGCCGCCGTAGGACAGGAACGGGGTGGTGAGGCCGGTTTCGGGCAGCAGCCGGGAGATGCCGCCGGCCACCACGAACAGCTGCAGGCCGAGTGAGAAGGTCAGGCCGGTGACCAGCAGCTTGCCGAACGAGTCGCGGACCGCGAGCGCGGTGGCGAACCCGCGGGACAGGATGATCAGGTAGACGCTCAGGATGGCGACCAGTCCGAACAGCCCCAGCTCCTCCCCGAAGGAGGACAGGATGAAGTCGGACTTCGCCACCGGCACCAGCTCGGGACGCCCACCGCCCAGGCCCGCCCCGAACAGCCCGCCGGTGCCCAGCCCGAACAGCGACTGGCTCATCTGGTAGCCCTCGTCCTGCAGGTAGTCGAAGACGTGCAGCCAGACCGTGACCCGCTGTTTGACGGTGCCGAACAGCTCGTAGGACAGCACGCAGCCGCCCGCGAACAGCAGCACGCCGATGATCACCCAGCTGACCCGTTCGGTGGCCACGTAGAGCAGCACCACGAACAGCCCGAAGAACATCAGCGCGGTGCCCAGGTCGTGGTTGCGGACCAGCACGCCCATGCTGATCAGCCAGGCCACCAGCACCGGTCCGAGGTCCCGGCCGCGCGGCAGGTCCACGCCCAGCAGCCGCCGGCCGGCCAGCGACAGTACGTCGCGCTTGTCGACCAGGTAGGACGCGGCGAAGATGGTCAGCGCGATCTTGGCGATCTCGCCGGGCTGGATGGAGAAACCGGCGATCCGGATCCAGATCCGGGCCCCGTTGACCTCGGAGTATTGGGCCGGCAGCACCGCCGGCAGCATCAGCAGGAACAGCCCGATGAGGGCCAGGGTGTAGGCGTAGCGGGCCAGCGACCGGTGGTCGCGGATCACCAGCAGCACCACCAGGAACACCGCCAGGCCCAGGAAGGCCCAGACCACCTGGCTGGCCGCGGCCACCCCGGTGTAGGTGGTGCCGTTCTCGGCAGCCTGCTGGGCCAGGCCCAGGTCGAGCCGGTGGATCATCACCAGCCCGAGCCCCACCAGCAGCACCGCGCACGGCAGCAGCAGCGGATCGGCGTAGCGGGCGGCCCGGCGGATCGCCAGGTGGCAGACCAGCCCGATGCCGAGCACCACCAGCGGGTAGGTGGCCACGTGGCTGGACAGCTCGCTGTTGCGGGTGATCTCGACGAAGGCCTCGGCGCAGGCCACGATCAGGGTCGCCGCGACCACGAACAGCAGTTCGGTGCCGCGCCGGGTGGGGAGCTGGTTCGGCCGGCTCACGGACGGACCCGGCTTTCTGCGAGAGCCCTCATCGGCAGTCCACCCCCGGGACCGGGGTGTTCGACGGCGACGGCAGCGGCGTGGCGGTCGACGGGCTCGGCGTCGGGGTGGCCGGCGTCTTCGTTGCCGCCCTGCTGGGCGCCCGGGTAGCCGGCCGGGTCGGCGTGCGCACCGGGGTTCGGCCGGCCGACGCGGTCACCGACCGGCTGACCGTCGGCGTCGGGGTCGGCGTCGGGGCCGGCGTCGTCGAGGTGGCGGCCGGGCACGGCGGCTTCAGCTCGTCGGCCAGCCGCGCCAGGATCGCGTCGGCGTCCGCGCGGCTGTTGGCGGTGATGCCGTTGAGCACCTGCCCACCGGCGGACTGGGTCAGGTCGGCGATCTTGAGGTCGCTGTTCTCGATCACCGAGTACAGGCTGACCGGCCCGAAATGCGCGTTCACGCCCCGGAACACCGCCACCTCGTCGCCGTCCCGGCCGACGAAGTACTGCCGCTGGGTCCACAGGTAGCCGCCCACCGCCGCGCCCACCACCAGCAGCGCCACCAGGCCCGCGACCAGCCAGCGCCGGCTGCCACGGTGCCCGGACGGGACCGGCGGCTCGACCACCTCGGGCTCCGATATCCGGGCCGCCCGGGCTGCCGGCGAGTTGGAGCCGGAATCGGTGGCCGAAGCCCGGTCGGTCACCGCGCCGCCCACGATCGGCACGTCGTCACCCCGGGCGACGTCGACCACGTCGGCGACGATGCAGGTGATGTTGTCCGGGCCGCCGCCGCGCAGCGCCAGCTCCACCAGCCGATCGGCACAGCCCTGCGGGGTGCCCTCGGCCAGCGTCTCGAGCAGCGTGGTGGCGGTGACCACGTCGCTCAGGCCGTCGCTGCACAGCAGGTACCGGTCGCCCTTGCGGGCTTCCCGGATGGAGATGTCCGGATCCACCTCGGTGCCGTTGAGGGCACGCAGGATCACCGACTTGCGCGGGTGGTGGGAGGCCTCGTCGGCGGTCAGCTTGCCCGAGTCCACCAGCGACTGGACGTAGGTGTCGTCGTGGGTGATCTGGCTGAGCTGGCCGCCGCGCAGCAGGTAGGCGCGCGAGTCGCCGACGTGCACCAGCGCGATCCGGCTGCCGGCGAACCGGATCGCGGTGAGGGTGGTGCCCATCCCCTCCAGCGCCGGGTTCTCGGCCACCGCATGGGCCAGCGCCGCGGTCGCGTCGGCCACCGTGTCGCGCAGCGCGCCGATCAGGTCGGCGATCGGGCGGTCCTCGTCCAGGCTCTCCAGCGTGCCGATGACGATCTTGGACGCCACCTCGCCGGCCGCGTGGCCGCCCATGCCGTCGGCGATCGCCAGCAGCCGGGGACCGGCGTACACCGAGTCCTCGTTGTTGCCCCGGACCAGGCCCCGGTCCGAGCGCACCGCGTACTTGAGAGTCAGCGCCATGCGGTCAGCGGAGTTCCATGGCAGTCCTGCCGATCCGGATCACCGCACCGGCCTCCAGCGGGGTCGGCTCGGCGACCTTGGCCTGCCCCACGTAAGTGCCGTTGGTGGAACCGAGGTCCTCCAGGTACCAGACGCCGTTGTTCTCGCTGATCCGGGCATGCCGGGTGGAGGCGTAGTCGTCGGTCAGCACCAGGGTCGAGTCGTTGGCCCGGCCGATCAGGATCGGCTTGCCGGTCAGCGCGACCCGGGTGCCGGCCAGGCTCCCCTCGGTGACGATCAGCTGGGACAGCGCACCGCGGCCGGGGCGGCTGCCCTCGGCGGCCGCCGGCCGGCCGCGCCTGGGACGCGCCTTGGGCTTGGCCGGCACCTGCACCCGGGGGGCGCCGGCGGTCCGCAGCTCCATCCGGATCACCCGGACCATGCCGTACAGGAACAGCCAGAGCAGTGCCAGGAAGGCAAACCGCATCAGCTGGATCGCCAGTGGCGAGGTCAAGAGTCGTCCTCGTGGAACACCAGCCGGGTGTGCCCCACCCGGATCACGTCGCCGTGCTGCAGCGGCTGGTTGCGCACCGCGTGGCCGTTGACCAGGGTGCCGTTGGTGGAACCGAGGTCATAGACGGTGGTCTGGCCCTCGGCCACATGCAGGTCGGCGTGCCGGCGCGAGACCCCCTGGTCCATCAGCTGCAGGTCCGAGCCGGTGCCGCGGCCGATGATGTTGCTGCCGGGCTTGAGGTGGGCCACCTTGGGGGTGCCGTCCACCGTGAGCCGGGGCTGGTAGGCCGGCCGGCGCGGCTCGGCGGCGGGGGCTGCGACCGTGGGCTGGGCCAGTGGCGAGAACTGGGTGGGCGGCGGTTCCTCGGCCCGGTGCCGCTCCTGGCGCGGTGGTTCGGGACGTTGCGGGGGGGCCTGCGGCGGTGGCGAGCCGTACGGCTGCAGGTACTGGTCCGGGTGCCCGGCGACCACCGGCATCGACATCGAGTCCATCGGGCGGCGGCGCGGCGGGGCCTGCGGCTCCATCCGGGAGGCGACTCCGAAGACACCGGTGTGCAGGGCATGGTCGTGGGCCAGGTAGACCTCGATGTCACCGATGGTGGCCAGGCCGTTGTCGTCGAGGTACTCCTGGACCAGCTCGGCCAGCGACCGGGTCAGCTGGACCTCCCAGGGCGCCAGTCGCTCGTAGTCGGAGGTGCCCAGGGTGACCCGGTAGCGGTTGGGCACCAGCACCTGGCCGTTGCCCATCACGGCCTTCTTGTCCAGCGCCTCGCGCTGCAGGGCGTTGCCGATCTCGACCGGCTCCACCTGGCCCTTGAACACCCGGGCGAAGGCCGCGCCGACCATGCTCTCCAGCCGGCGTTCGAAACGCTGGGCGAGGCTCATCGGTGCGGTTCCCCCTCTCCAGCTGGCTCACAGGTGTGATGTTGTGCGGCTTCGCGGGGTCCTCAGGAGCCCCGGGTATGCCGTTGATGGTATCCGCGAGCGCCGGTCCGGGCCCCGCAGGTGGGCCTGAGGCGTCGTGCGACTCTGGGCCGTCTTTTCAAGACGCCTCGGGCAAGTGGCGGAATGGCAGACGCGCACGGTTCAGGTCCGTGTGTCCGTAAGGACGTGGGGGTTCAACTCCCCCCTTGCCCACCAGCTCGCGATGTCTCAGGACACCGGGATGCCCTGAACCCCTTATTGAGGTTCAGGGCTTTTGTTGTTGGCTGCGGGGTTGGCGGCGGGCTGGCAGTCGCAGCGCGGGTCGATGGCTAGGTCGCGGAGCAGTTCGTCGGTGGCGGCGTGGATAACCCGGACCTCGAGGTCGTGGACGAGCAGTAGGACGGCTTCGGCTCATGCCGACGTGATGGAAGCGGCTGTGACGCGGAGGCTGGAGTTTGCCGTTAGTGTCAACGCGTTCGTGCCGGACGCGCTGGTGCTGTCTAGGGTCTGCCCGGCGATGGGGGTGGCTTTAGGTCGGCCGCACCACCAGTCAACAACCGCCGGCAGGATGGCTCTCGGTGAGGGTGAGCGGACACGGTCGCCGCAGCTTGAACGCTGCCTCATCTCTGCCGGTAACGAGCCACTAGCCAGCTGACCCAGCCAGTTCCGAACCCAGCCATAGAGGCATTACCATCGGCGCCAGGGCCAGTTGCACGAAAGCCTTCTTATATGCACGTGATAGTTGCGCAACACACGTAGGACACGTAGGATCTTCCCTCGAGTCGGCGCAGCCGGCTCATCGCCCCGGAGGAGACCGAATGACCCTCAATACCGACCCGCACGCGGGCCCCACCCATCCGCTCGAGCTGATCAACGTAAACGAAGTCGACGACAACGGCGGCGTCCACATTGAGACGCAGATGACCGGCCGGTTCCTCGTCGACCTGCGCCGCCGGGGCCTGCTGGCGCTGACCGGCAACATCCGGCCGGCGCACAATCAGGACCGCCTGCTGGGCAAGACGAAGACCAAGGTCAACAAATGGACGACCGAGCTGCTGGCGAACGAAGCCATCATCGGCAATATCTCGATCCGCCTGGATCCGACAAAGTCGGCGTACGAGGTCTGGCAGGACGAGGAGACCGGGCTGATGAACATGACGATCATGGAGGGCACCCTCGATTGTGCAGTGGACTCACTGTCGCGCATCAAAGCCATCCTGCAGGCGGCAGACAATCCGCTCGGCAGCTTCGACCTAGACACCCGTTTCCAGGTCCGAATTTGGCTGCTCGACGACGAGGGCGCCAAGAAGGTGGCGACGATCTACAACACGCGCGGCGACAAGGTCAACGACTCGACCGCGAAGTACGCCTATAGCGAGACCAAGGAGCAGGAGCTGGCTCGCCGGCTGGTGAACGGCAGCGAGCACCTTGGCCAGGACAACATCGAGGTGCTATCAAACTCAGTCTCGGCCAGCTCGCACAAGCTCGCTGCGTTCAACACCATTTCGAAGGCCATCGAGACCTCCTGGAAGGGTGGTCCGGTCACTGCCGCCGACGTCGAGGCACAGTCGAGCTGGCTGATCAGCGCTTGGGACTCCCTTGTCAAAATCCGCCCGGAGTTCGGCAAGCTCTCGACGCCGGCCCGACAGGCCCAGCGTAAGGCCAACATCGCCTCGACCGCAGTCGTCATCTACGGGCTGATCGGCGCGATGTCGAAGATGTACGCAGAGCACATCGATCCGGACGTGGCGTTCAAGTCGCTGGCGCCCGCAGAAAAGGAGGACGTGTTCGCGTGGAACAACCCGGTGTGGTCCCGGGCTGGAGTCGTAACGCCGACCGGCACCGACTCCGGCAGCCTCGGGACGCGCAACAGCTTCCCCGCGCGTCGGGCGGCTACCCGGGTGTTGCAAGAGGTTATGGGCCTCGATGCCGACCCGGTCGACTGATCAGTCATGACGAAGGCTGTCGCGGACGGCAGTGCAACACCGCGTCAGCCGCTCGGTTAGGCCAGTTGTGTATCGGGCAGACCCGATGTGGCGCCGGTGGCAGACAGGCAGGCCGACGTAGGGTTAGCACACTCGCAACTCGCGTCAGCGCAGGCACCGGCGTCCGACGACTCTAGAGGAGGTAGCACCCAATGCTGTCTCTAGAACGAGCCGCCTCGGGGCTGTTCTCCACCGCGACCTTCAGGCCAGTGATCAGGGGACAGCGAGCGGTGCGGGCCGAGGGGCTCCTTCAGATCGTCCGAGACGGCCTACGCCTGCCTAGGGATGTGAGCCACCTCGACGTCCTCGAAGCCGCCTACGCGAGCATGACGGCGAACTACCGTTCCGAATACGTCTACAGGAACCTGATCACCAACCGTATCTTCCTCGGCCGGCATCGGGCCAGCTCGGGAACTGCGTTCCTGAACGAGTTCCGGGTGGGTGCCTCGGTGGCAGACTGCGTGCTTGTCAATGGCCACGCGACCGTGTATGAGATCAAGACCGAACTCGACCGTCCTGGTCCGCGGCTGCAGTCGCAGCTCGACAGCTACTACCGGGCCTTCCCACTGGTCAACGTCGTCGTGCACGAGGCTCACGTCCCGCGCTACGTTGACGCTCTGGAGGGGACCGCAGTCGGTGTCCTGAGCGTCGGGCGGCGCTGGCGTCTCTCAGTAGTCCGGCCAGCCATTGAACGGATGGATGAGTTCGACACTAAGGTGCTGTTCAACCTGTTGCGCGCGGGCGAGGTCGAGCAAGCGCTGCATGCCTGGTTCGGCGAAATCCCCGACGTTCCGAATGGAATTAGATATAGGGAGCATTTCACCCTCGCGCAGCGGATTCCTCCGTTACGCTTCCAAAGCCTCGTTCACGGCCAGCTCCGGATGAGGGGGTATCGCGGCCATCCAGCCGCGATACTTTCGCCGCGGCTAAAACCGCTGCGGGCCCTGCTCGTCCAGCTCCAGCCAAACGTCGCTCAGTACCGATACCTCCTGGACTGGCTCGAGAGGGCAGCCTGACATGTATTTCCCCTACCTACGGGGCAAGCAGTTCGAACTTCTGGCGCTGCGAGAGATTGCGCCACGACTCGGCAGCTCCGGCCGGGTCATGCCGATCATCGAGCCCGTCCGGGCGCCAGCCGATTCCGGGCTGGATCGCTGCCTCACCTCGTTGGTCAACTACTCGGTCGGCTTCGTGCTGGTCGTCAACCCGAACGTCGGCGAACTACAGTCCAGAACTATCCCGGGTGTCCTCGCCGAATACATCGCCGACAGGGATCAAGAAGAGTCCTGGAACATCGGCGTCATCATCGAGGAAGGCACGGACGTCGGATCCCTCCTGCAGTCCTACATCGAAGCCGTCGGGACCGGCAGGACGCTTACTTTGATACACAAGTCACTCGCCGTCTCCGGCGAGAACGTGCCAGCCGTCGAGAACGGCTTCCGGCGCGGGTTCGATGTCGTCAGCGACGACATCAAGTCCCGCCACCTCCGCAGTCTGACCTCTAAAGCCGACCGTGGTGTGACCCTCCACGACGGTTTTGTCCCCGAGAAGCGCAACGCGAACTACATCGGCCGCCAAGAGACTACGTTCAATGAAGACCACCTGTATTACAAGGATGAGGGCTGGTTCGGTTTTGGTGACTACTTGACGATCGGTGCTGAGTTCAGCGAAGGTGGCTTCAGCCCTCGCGCCGTCGCGATCCACTGGACGTATGAGCCCGCCGTCGGCAAACCGATCATGATTCGCTCCTTTACCTCTGAGTCCAACGGTGACGTCAGCAACGTTGGTGGGAAGTTCTTGGAGGCTGCCGGCAAGCTGGTCGCGTTTCTCAACGCTCATAACATCCAAACCGACGCGGCGAATATCATGCGCAGCCACGTGTTCAACCACACCTACCCCGGACTAGGCGTGGTCAAGAAGCTGTCGATCTTGAACCATCTCCAGATGATGTCGGAAATCCTGAGCCGATAGATGCAAGCGTGCGCAGCCTGCTTCAAGGCCAAGACATGGTTAACAAGTGCCTTCCAAGGTGATCTGTCAATCGGCACGTGCGACTTTGGGCACGGGTATGCCGAGGAGACTTGGCCGACGACGGCATGGGATGACAGCCTGACCCGCCTGCTCGCCCTGTACGAGATCGACAACACCGGCGCGGGATTGCCGATTGAGGAGCAGATTCAACGCGATTGGCAAATCTTCAGCCTCGACCTGTCCCAAATTCGGACCCTGCTTCAAAACTCCGGTGTCGCCTCGCATGAACTTCTCGGCGACGGAGTCACCGTCCGGTTGTGGGGCACGAGGACGAGCCGCGTGGACCCGATCACGTCTTGGACGCAGTTCTCCCAGGAGATCCGAACCCAGAACCGGTACTTTCCAACAACGGTACCCGATCTGACCGTGCTAGAAGCCGTAATTAGGGAAAGCCGGAAGTCGATCAGCGAGGGTACAAAACTGCTGCGAGCCCGTGTCTCGCCGTCAGCCAAGGCGATACCGGCTCAGTCGATGGGTGCGCCGCCGCCACACCTAGCCACGGCGGGTCGTGCGAACCCGGTCGGCATCGCCTATCTGTACTTGGCCTTCGAGCTCGATACCTGCGTGTATGAGTCCCGCGTACCAGCGCATGAATTCCTGTCGGTTGCGACGTTCCGGCTGTCGCGGAAAGTCGGTGTGCTCAACCTGGCCGAAGTCAGCCCCCCAGACCTGTTCAGCGCCCCCGATCTCGACGCTGTCGAGGATCTGGTGCGTAGCGTCTCGTACTACCGCTATCTATCGGCCCTGGGTCGCGAACTAAGCAAACCCGTTCGCTCGTCTGACGGTCCAACTGACTACATTCCCACTCAGTACCTTTGCGAACTCGCGAAATCCATGGGATTCGACGGCGTGCAATATGCCAGTTCGGTATACCCGAAGGGTCACAACGTCGTTTTGTTCGATACCGGCATCGCCATGTGCGAGAACGTCACGCTGTACCAGATCACCTCGATGCGAGCGACCTGGGAAGAGGTCGCGCCTGCCAGCCGGTAATCGCAGGCTCAAGCCCAAGAGTGGTCGAGTACTGCTCGTAGGTAGGGGGCGGTGCGGCTCGTTTCGCTAACCGCCACCTCGGCGGGGGTGCCGGTCGCGACGATCCGGCCGCCCTGGTCGCCACCGCCCGGGCCGAGGTCGATCACGTGGTCGGCGCCCGCCACCACGTCCATGTCGTGCTCGATGACCAGCACCGTGTTGCGGGCGTCGACCAGGGAGTGCAGCAACCCCATCAGCCGGTCGACGTCGGCCGGGTGCAGGCCGGTGGTGGGCTCGTCCAGCAGGAACAGCGTGTGCCCGCGCCGGGCCCGCTGCAGCTCGGTGGCCAGCTTGATCCGCTGCGCCTCGCCACCGGAGAGCTCCGTGGCCGGCTGGCCCAGCGTCAGGTAGCCCAGCCCCACCTCGGCGAGCGTGCGCAGGCTGCGCGCGACGGCCGGCACGTCGGCGAAGAAGCCGACCGCGTCGTCCACGGTCAGCGCCAGCACCTCGGCGATCGACCTGCCCTGGTAGCGCACCTCGAGGGTCTCGGGGTTGTACCGCGCGCCGTGGCAGGTCGGGCACGGCGAGTACGTCCCGGGAAGGAACAGCAGCTCCACCGCGACGAACCCCTCGCCCTGGCAGCTCTCGCACCGGCCGCCCTCGACGTTGAAGGAGAACCGGCCGACCGAGTATCCCCGCCGGCGCGCCTCGTCGGTGGCCGCGAACAGCTTGCGCACCCCGTCGAACAGGCCGGTGTAGGTGGCCAGGTTGGACCTGGGGGTGCGTCCGATCGGCTTCTGGTCCACCTCGACCAGCCGGTCGATCGCCTCCAGCCCGCCGATCCGTCCGATGCTGCCGGCGGCCGCCAGGTCGTCGCCGCCGTCCTCGTCGTCGGCAACCGCCTCGGCGCCGAGGTGCTCGGCGACCGCCGCGGCCAGCACCGCGGTGACCAGCGTCGTCTTGCCCGAGCCGGACACCCCGGTGACCGCGGTGAACACCCCGAGCGGGATGTCGACGTCCACCCCGGCGAGGTTGTGGTGCCGCACCCCGCGCAGTTCGAGCCGCCCGGCGGCTACCCGGCCGCGGCGGACCGGCCGCGGCGGCTCCAGCAGGTACTGAGCCGTCACCGAGTCCGCCGCCTGCGCCACCCCGGCCGGCGGGCCGCTGTAGAGCACCCGGCCGCCATGGACCCCGGCGCCCGGCCCGACGTCGACCAGCCAGTCGGCGTGCCGGATCACGTCCAGCTCGTGCTCGACGACCAGCAGCGAGTTGCCCGCCGCCCGCAACCGGTCCAGCACCGCCAGCAGGGTGCGGGTGTCGTCGGGGTGCAGCCCCGCCGACGGCTCGTCCAGCACATAGACCACCCCGAACAGGCTCGACCGCAGCGCCGTCGCCAGCCGCAGCCGTTGCAGCTCGCCGGACGACAGCGTCGGGGTGGCCCGGTTCATCGCCAGGTACCCCAGCCCCAGCTCGGCCAGCACCTCGATCCGGGCCAGCAGGTCCGCCACGACGCCGCGCGCCACCTCGCCGGCCGCCACCTTGCCCAGCCGGTCGGCCAGTACCGCCAGCGGCAACCCGGTGAGCTCGGCGATGGTGGACCCGGCGACCGTGACGGCCAGCGCCTCGGGCCGCAGCCCGGCACCGCCGCACACCGGGCACGGCCGTACCTCGACGTGTTGCAGGGCCTTGCGGCGCAGCGACGCGCTCTGCGTGGTGGCCAGGGTGTGCAGCACGTAGCGCCGGGCGCTCTGGTACGTGCCCTGGTACGGCCGCTGGATCCGGTGTGCCTCCCGCTCGGCGTGCACGGTGACCACCGGCGTCTCGTCGGTGAACAGGATCCAGTCCCGGTCGGCCTGCGGTAGCTCGCGCCACGGCCGGTCGATGTCGTAGCCCAGGGTGGCCAGGATGTCGCGGTAGTTCTTGCCCTGCCAGGCACCCGGCCAGGCCGCCACCGCCCGGTCCCGGATGGACAGGCCGGGGTCCGGCACCAGCGATGCCTCGGTGGCCTCGTGCACCCGGCCCAGCCCGTGGCAGTTCGGGCACGCTCCCGCGGGGGTGTTGGGCGAGAAGGCGTCCGAGTCCAACCGGGTCGCCCCGGCCGGGTAGTCGCCGGCCCGGGAGAACAGCATCCGCAGCGAGTTGGACAGCGCCGTGACGGTGCCGACCGTCGAGCGCGACTGCGGCGCGCCACGCGCCTGCTGCAGCGCCACGGCCGGCGGCAGCCCGGTGATCTCGCGGACGTCGGGCACCGCGAGCTGGTCGATCAGCCGGCGCGCGTACGGGGCCACCGACTCCAGGTAGCGGGCCTGCGCCTCGGCGAACACGGTGCCGAACGCCAGCGACGACTTGCCCGAGCCGGACACCCCGGTCACCACCACCAGCGCGTCCCGCGGGATGTCGACGTCGACGTCGCGCAGGTTGTGCACCCGGGCGCCGCGCACCGAGATCACCGCGTCGTCAGCCCTGCGCACCGGCCGATCCTCTCAAGCCGGCTGTGCGAGCTTTCGGTCAGGACGTGGCGATCAGCCGGAACGCCTCGGCGGATTGAGCATCGGCCCGCCCAATCGGAAACATTATGGAGTTACCTCACATAATATAGCCAAAGGCTATGTACCGCACCCGAAGGTATGCATGCGGGAGTAAGCACAGATGCGGAAGTACGCTGCATCACCATCAGCCCTGAGCGGGCTCACATAAGCTGATCACTCTGAGATGCCGCACTCAGGGTCAAGCGCTCTTGGCATGAACAGGCTGATTTCGCGCAGCGCCGCTCCAACGGGTCACACTTCGTGGGCGCGCGGTTCATGGAGGGGGTAGCACGGTGCCCGAACGTCGATCGGTAAAGCCGCCGCTCCCAGCGTCCGAAGCAGTATCCGCTCGGCTGTCCCGGCAACGCCAGCGCAACACCCGTCCCGAACTCGCACTCAGATCCGCGTTGCACCGTCAAGGTCAACGGTTCTACGTCCACCGACGGCCTATACCAAGCCTGCGGCGCGTGGCAGACATCGTCTTCCCCGCAGTGAAGGTAGCTGTCGAGGTGCGCGGGTGCTTCTGGCATGCATGTCCCGAGCACGGAACAGCTCCCAAGTCGAATGCGGAGTGGTGGGCGGACAAATTGGCGTCCAACCGGCGGCGAGATGAGACCGCGGACACTGCTCTTCGGGCAGCAGGCTGGCTACCGGTCACAGTCTGGGAGCACGAGTCACCCGAGGAGGCTGCTCGAAGGGTGGCGGCGGTCGTACAACAACGCCGCGCCGAGGGTTACTCCAAGCGGCGCTGACCTGGGTCCGTGCTCTCAAGAGGCAGATGGCCATTCTCAACGCGGTCGCCAGCTCGAGCGCGAATATGACCACCTTGAGATCTTCCAAGCGATCAGAAGCGTTGTAGTAGCAGTCCGGCGAGTTCGAGTCTTTCCGTGCGCGGGTCGAACACATGCTGCAGGATGACGACGTGACACTCCCCCAGCCTCTCCCCTCCGTGACCACCTTCGAGCGCGCGGTTAGCGATGCCGCTGACCGCATTATCGCCGTGGGTAAAACCGGCTACCACTGGGACTCGGTCGACAAGCTCCTCAAAGATGAATTGAAGACCGAACTCGGGGAGGAAGGCCAGACCAGATGCAAACAGGCGAGGAATTCCGGGCGAGCGGCTAACGTCCTCACTGAGAGCAACGACAAGAACATAGCCCTGTACCTGGTCTTCATCCACAAGCCATATACGGTTGAGCAGTTTCGGCGTGTCGCTAAAGATCGGATAGCTCGATTCCCGAACGTCAAAACTGTCGCCGTTGCAGAGCAGGTCGACTCCACCTGGCGAGTCACTGAGATCGTCGAACGGGAAGGCGTCGGCCTTGCTGCTCAAATCGCCGGCCACTTTCCGTTGGTCTCGAGCGACAAGATTTATCCAGTCCCGGCTGGAAGCGAGTCGGCTCCCGTCGCTGAGGTCCACCGCCCCGATGAGGGCATCTTCGCATCAGCAGCTACAGCACGGCCCACGTCGGTCCAGGGGCTAGGGTCGCTATCAGATCAACTGCGTGCCCTTGCGACAGCCAACGGCGTCTCCCTCGACGCCACCACGGCGGTCGACACGTTGGCAGCCGTCTTGTCGAGTCAAATGGTTCTGTTCGCAGGACCTAGCGGTACAGGAAAGAGCACACTCGCACGTCTTATGAGTGCATTTATCACTGGCCCGGATAACTCCATCGTGCTGGAAGCTGGAAGAGGATGGCAGACACCAGAAGACATGGTGGGTTACTTCTCCGCACTATCCACCAGCTTTGCACAGACGCCAAGCACTGAGATGCTCATAGACTTGCACGAGCTTTGCGCTGCGGCCCTGTCCAATGAGAATACTGCGCTAACAGCGCCAGTCCCAGTGCTCTTGGTCGAAGAGATCAACCTATCTACAATTGAAGGCTACCTGTCACCAGTCATGCACGGCCTCAGTCGCCCGGCGACACCATATTTACGCTGGCAATTACACGCCCAACGCGAAGGGGTTGCAGACATTGAGGACGCGCTGACGCTTCCGCCAGAATTGCTGTTCGGCCCGTGGCCGCGCATTTTCGGCACCATCAACGTTGACGCAAACAGCCCTGCCCCAGCCCGCAAGGTCGCCGCGCGTGCCTCCGTGGTGCTTCTGGAGCCCGACGCAGCTTTCAATGTGAATCAAGAGGTGGAACGCCTTTCTGGTGGTGATCCAGTGGCCACCCTGGTAGGTGACCACATCGGTGTCGCGGTAGGAGACCCCACAGCCGCACGCCGCGAACTCAGTGATGCCGCGCTTCGCAGCCTGGTAGAAGCGTTTTCCACCGTGCTCAAGTCAGCCGAAGGAAGCAGGCAACTGGTCCCAAGCCGCCGCGACATCGACCGCGCTCTCAACTACATGGCGTATTACGTCAAGCTCGCTGACGGAAATCAGGATTCGGCCGATGCGGCGCGGAGAGCCGCCGAGAATGCTCTGCTGCATGTCGTCCTGCCGCAGCTTCCCGCCCACGCCTTCACCACGGCTGTACGCGCACTGTCCGCCGCAAGCCTCGAGGGGGCATCGGCCGACATGAACACCGTCGGCGGCCTCCTGGCACCGCGCGTCTCGCGGCTCTCAGCGTCCATAACCGACGCGCTGTTCAGCGACACCGTCGACTTCTGGACAGCGCTCTCGTGATTGCGGTAGACGATCGTCCGTGAGAGTCAGATTCCGCGACAAGTGGCGTGATGTCTTCCTCGACCTGCCCACCGCACCACTGCTGACGCCGAGCGGAGTCGTAGTCAGCAGCCACACGAATGAGGAATTGCTTTACGGCCCGGACCTATCCTCGTCCGTCGCAGACCCGATCACCGGCGACCTTCCCCTGGTTCACTTCGCAGACGATCGGCTGCAGGTCGAGCACCTCGCCATCCCTCCACCCGCCCCGCTCTCGCTGCAGTCTGTACAAGAAATGTGGCAAGAGGTGCTTACTTCGGGCGTCCCACTGCCGTCCGGTGTCGCAACGCAAGGTCGGCTATTGCACGGACAGGCCAGCGGAGAGACGACGTTGCTTCCGGAGCTTCTCGACCGTGCCCACGCAGCGGCCCGAGCGCTCCTTTCCCGCTGGCCGCAAGAGGCAACCCCCACCTCCGCCTGGCGCGCGGTTGAACTACCCGGTGGCCGAGAAGATCTTCGTGGCACCGACCGAGCCACCAAGAACATCACGGGCTTCCAGACCAGAGACGGCCGATGTCTTCCGGTAAAGACTCTTCGCCGGGTGCATGGCGCGTCGCCTTGGACGGCACGCCTCCTTCAGCAGGCATCAATGCGCCTCGCCCAGGAAGTCGGCCTCGTGGCCGATCACCTCGGCCATCGGGACAGGTCGGCTCTCTTGCGACCATTTCTCCAGGTAGCCCAACAGGCAACCGGCAACCCCCTCATGATAGATGCACCTCTCTCGGGGTGGCCCGTACCCCTCAGACAGGCGTATGAGGCGTTTCAAGCAGCCTTAATGGCGCTTCAGCCGACGGCTAGTCACAACCGCCGGCCGCTAGCTCCTCTCTGCTACTTGTGGCGGCTTTACGAGGCATGGGCCGCCGTGCGCTGCATACGCGTCATTGACGGCCTTGCGGGCTACACGCGGGTCCTGGGACCGCAACCTGTGGAGGATGCCGAATGGCTCGTCAAGTGGGTCTCCAGCGATGGCACCACCCTGACAGCCCTTGCACAGGCACGCATCGGTCGCCAGGCAACTCGTTTCGGGGGCGCGATTCCGGTAGGCGTCAGATCAGTCAGCAGTGACCTCCGTCCGGACTTGCTATTAGCCTGTGAAGTCGCCGGCACGGTACGGATGAGCGTCGTCGACGCCAAGCGACGGTCCAGCGAGGTGATGAACGCGAGCGCGGCAGCCGAAGCAGGCAGTAAGTACCTGTGGGGCCTCCGTACGGTTTCTGGTGACGGCACGAGTGCAGTGGTCAGCCTGAAAGGCGTCGTCTTGGCGACGACTGCTACCCCGCCGAAGTTGCATGATGCCGCGGCAAGAATCGTCGGCGCCCGCCTGGTTCCAGGCGAGAATGACGATGCGTTCACGAAGTCGATCGCCACCGCGCTGACCCAACCGGAAGCCGACGACTAAGGCGCTCTACCGCCCAAGTCCCGCATGACGTCCAAATGCGCTCTGAGACTGTGCAGGAACCCATCTGAGAACCGCAGATTGCCCGTTACGGCGCGAGAGAGAAAACCTCTGGTCGCCTTCTCAGATAGTGGCTTAACCGGGAGGGCCAAGAATTTACGCAAGCTGTAGTCGGTCGCAGACGGAGTTGTAGAGACCTGCGCACAGAAGATCTTGCCGTTCCCGCCGAACGCGGCGGTTGGCCACCGCGCGCCTGTAAATTGCATCGTCCAGTCCCGGTCAACCGGCTCGCCAGGATCGATCAGCCTCCGCCCAACCCATTCGCTCATGGGAACGCATACTGCGTTGCCAATCTGCTTCCAGCGCACCCCGACCCGGGCTCCGGCAGCGACCGCAGGAAGGGTCCATCCCGGTGGGAAGCCTTGTAGCCGCTCGCCATCTTCGACCTGCGGCGTGCCAACGTCTCCGGTGTCCGGAAACCAAATGGCGGGCGGGGATGGAATGCCGAGCGCCGAGCCCCCCTTGATGGTCGGTACGGCGTCGCGCGCCCACCCGAGCCCACGCAAACCCTCGGTCCAGTAGAAGCCGTAGGCGTGGCGATCGTCGACGGGCCCGATCGTGTCGTTGAATTCGACTGTCGCGTCGTCGGCGAAAAGCACCGTCCGCGGGTCTTCGATACGAGAAGCGACAACGATGACACGCTGCCGACGCTGTGGCAGCCCGAACGATCGAGCGTCCACTACGCGATACGCCCAGCGGTATCCCAATGCTTCCAGGGAACGAATGATGTGCTGCATGGCGCGGCCCTTATCCAGCCGGAGCATGTAGCTCACGTTTTCCAAGACCAGCCATCGTGGCGGCCGACGCGCCGACTCGAGGAGGCGGAACACCTCATTCACTAAACCTGACTGTGAACCTGAGATTCCGGTCTTTCTTCCTGCCTGGCTGATGTCCGTACAAGGAAACCCCGCCGTAACCACGTCAGACGCTGGTAGCTTCGTCATCGCTCGGACATCGGTTGACAACTCAACGCCCGAGAATTGGTCAGCCAGCACAGCCCGGGCTCGCTCATCGATTTCGTTCAAGTGAACGGCTTCTAGCCCGGCACGGCGCAATCCCAGCTCAATGCCGCCGATGCCCGCGAACAGGCCCACCACCCGGACCTCAGCCGTCATCGCAGCAGGCTCACGATCGCCGCATACGCAAGCCGCGTGGGTACTGCGTTGCCGATCATCTCTTGGAGAGCACGACGGCCCTCTACGGTCTCGAAGGAAAACCAGTCGGGGAACCCCTGGAGGCGGGCTGCTTCATGAGGAGTGAGCGTTCGAGGCCGAAGCGGGTGCACGAACCGACCCTGACCGGTGCTGCCGAACCCGGCAGTGATGGTCGGCGCAGGACGATCTGGGTACATGCGTCCGTAGACCGCGCGGTAGCTGTGTTTTTTCAACCGATGACACTCGGGGCGCTGCTCGTCCGGAAGCTCGTACAGGCCATGATCAAAAAGGTACTGGATGCGGTTCTGGTTAGTGCGGGAATGCGTTGCTGGAGATCCGAAGACGCCACGGTTGGGCTCGACATCCAGGTCGTCAATCGCGTCCAGTACAGGCCGGGGCGGCGCGCCGAAGCCCATCGCAATGTCGCCGATGGAGACGCCCTGCTCACCGCGTGTCGCCAGCAGCAGGTGCCGACGACGCGCTTGTGCGGCCCCTACGTCAGACGCTCTGACGACCCCTGTGTCGACGGTATATCCGAGCCCCCTGAGTACCTGCTCGGCAACGGCGGTGACACCTGATCGGTCGTACGCGACGCCAGGGACGTTCTCTATCAGCACCCGCTTTGGGCGCACTACCTCCACGAACCGCACCATGCGCAGGTAGAGCTGGTTCTTCGGGTCTTCCCGGCGGGTGTGATTATTCAGGTCGCTGTGTCCCTGGCAAGGAGGGCCGCCGATTGCAAGGTCCAAGCCAGCGAGCTGGTCCTGCAGTCGCTTTTCTAATCGCGTCGGGCGCGCACCAAGCGCGCCGTCGACAAGTCCGTTGATGTCGCCGTCGTTCGTTTGGGCCTCGGGAAAGTTCGCGCTGTAGACGCCAAGGGCCGACTGGTTGTTGTCAACAGCCAGCACGTGCACTGCACGTCTGCCCACGGCTCGGGCAGCTTCTTGGGCGCCGAGCGACAGACCGCCGCAACCGCTGAACAGATCGGCGATAGTGAGCGGCTCCGCGACCACCGTCGGCGCAGTTTCTCTGCGGAGCCACGCATCTACGAATCGGTTCGCGGGCGCGTCCTGCGGAGCGCTCGGACGCGCTTGTTCTTGCGTGCACACCACCGCTCCGCTCCGAAGACGCACCGACCGCTCGATCATCGTCCCCGACACCCGGTAGCTTTCGACCACAGCGACATCGAGTTCGGGCAGACGGGCAATCGAGTTGGTCACGTTTGGGAGTCTAGGATTCGGGTACGACACAATCGTGTTGTGACGCGCAAGGCCATCGCCGTGAGCGGCGACGACTTGCCCGAGCCGGACACCCCGGTCACCACCACCAGCGCGTCCCGCGGGATGTCGACGTCGACGTCGCGCAGGTTGTGCACCCGGGCGCCGCGCACCGAGATCACCGCATCGTCAGACCTGCGCACCGGCCGATCCTCTCAAGCCGGCTGTGCGAGCCTTCGGTCAGGACGTGGCGATCAGCCGGAACGCCTCGGCCGACCGCCCGTCGGGCAGCCCCGCGGCGCGCGCGTTCGGGCGCAGCATGCCGGCCAGGAACCCGTCGACGTCGGCCTCGGCGCCGATGCCCGGCCGCTGCGACTCGTGTGCCAGCAGCGCGGTCCGCTTCTGTGCCAGCCGGGCCGTCACGTCCACGTAGTAGTTCGGCGCGTCATTGCCGATCAGCAACGCCCGCGGCACCTCCCACGGCTCCAGCCCCAGGTCGGGATAGCAGAACCGGTTGCGGGCGTCCGGATAGATCGCCGCCAGCGTCGCCTCGCCGCAGGCCAGGTGATCCGGGTGCGAGGAGTAGATGCGCTCGAGGTTGCGCATCGGGTTGTGGGTCAGCACCAGGTCCGGCCGGACGGTGCGCAGCACCTCGGTGATCGCCCGGCGCAGCGGCAGATCCGGCTGCAGCGAGCCGTCCGCCCGGCCGAGGAAGGTCAGCTCGCTCACCCCGACCGCCCGCGCCGCGGCCGCCTGCTCGCGCCGCCGGACCGCCGCCATCTCGGTCCGGCTCACTGCCGGGTCGTAGCCGCCCTGCTGCCCGTCGGTGACCAGGCAGTAGGTCACCCGGACGCCCCGCGCGGTCAGCGCGGCCACCGTGCCGGCGGCGGCGAAGTCCACGTCGTCGGGATGGGCGAACACGCACAGCACCTGCCGCACGCCGGCCAGCCCGGGTGGCTCGGCGGCGTCCTCGGGCAGCCAGACCAGCGGCGGGGCGGCCGGACCCGCGGTCACCGCCGGGCCGGGTTCACGGCTGGGCTTACATTCGGGCTCAAATCTGGGCCTCGTCCACCCGCAGGCCCAGCCGGTGCCGGCCGGCGACCTCCAGGATCGCCGGGCTGACCATGGCGTGCTGGGCGGCGGTGTAGACGTCCCGGAGCCGGCGCTGCGCCGGATCCCGGGCGTAGATCGAGGTGCCGCCGCCGGCCCGGTACATCTCGCTCACCGTGGCCACCGCCGCCGAGGTGGCCTCCACCGCGGCCACCCGGATCGCCAGCCGGGCGTCCAGGTCCACCGCGCGGCGCTCGCACGCCTGCGTCCAGGCCTGCTCCACCGCCTCGGCCAGCAAGCCGCGGGCCGCCCGCAGCTGGGCGCCGCACTGGGCCACCGCGCGCTGCACCGCCGGCCGTTCGGCGAGCTTGCGCACCGAGTAGGTCGGTGTCTTGGCGTTGGCGAGCTCGCTCAGGTAGCCGATCGCGCCCTCGGCGATGCCCAGCGACACCGTCGCGATGCCCGCCGACAGCAGCCCGAACACCGGGAAGGCGTACAGCGGCCCGTCCTGGCGCGGCCGGTCGAAGCTCAAAGGCACCGAGTACTCGGTGGCCACCGGCGCGTCGTGCAGCTCGACGTCGTGGCTGCCGGTGGCGCACAGGCCGAGCACCTGCCAGGTCGGCAGGATGGTGTACTGCTCCGCCGGGGCGAACATCAGCCGCCGCTCACCGCCCGGCAGCACGGTGCCGGCCATGATCCAGCTCGCCGACTCGCACATGCTGGCGTACGGCCAGCGGCCGTTGACCGTCCAGCCGCCCGGCCGGTCGGTGGCCCGGCCGAGCGGGGCGAACGGGCCGATCACCAGCCCGTCCGGCCGGTACACCACCGCGGCGGCCGCCGGGTCCAGGTGCCCGGCCACGCACCCGCTGGTGGCCGCGATCATCGCCGACCAGCCGAGCGCGCCGTCGGCCCGGGCCAGCGTCTCGATGACCTCCAGCACCTGCCGGGGCGGCAGCTCGCTGCCGCCCAGCGAGCGCGGCAGGCAGGCGCCGAACACCCCCGCCGCGGCCAGCTCGGCGACCAGCTCGTCCGACAGCCGGCCGCGGCGCTCGGACTCGGTCGCCTCCGCGGCACCCCGCTCGGCCACCGTGGCCAGCGCCGGCACCGGCTGCACGGCGCTCACCGGGACCACCCCGGTTCGACACCGCGCTGCCCGACGGTGACCGCGCCGCCGGCCAGCAGCACCTCGTTCCCTTGGACCTGCAGGGTGAGGTCGGCCCCGTTGGCCGATGCCTGCCGGGCGCTCAGCCGGTCGCGGCCCAGCCGCTCGGCCCAGTAGCCGGCCAGCAGGCAGTGCGCGGTGCCGGTGGCCTGGTCCTCCAGCCCGTGCCGGGCCACGAACCAGCGCGAGACGATGTCGTAGGGCGGCTCGCCGGGTGCCGTCACCGCCAGTCCCACGGTGTCCAGCGCCGCGGCCAGCGCCGCCAGGTCCGGCCGGACCGCCCGCACCGCCGCCGCGTCCGGGACCCGGACCAGCCCGTGCCGGTCGGACCGGCGCGCCTCCAGCACCGGCACGCCGAGCAGACCAGCCAGATCTACGCCGTCCGGCTGCCACGGCCGGGTCGGCACCAGCGGCATGCTGATCCGCGGGTCACCGCCGGCCCGGTCGGCACGCAACACCCCGAGCGGGGTGTCGAAGCTGATCTGCCCGGGCCCGGATGAGTCCGGCCCCGACACCAGCAGGTGCGCCGCGGCCAGCGTGCCGTGCCCGCAGGACGGCAGCTCGCCAGACGGGGCGAACCAGCGCAACCGGGCCCGGTCGGGCCCGGTCGGCCAGACGAACACGGTGACCGGCTCGGCCAGCTCGCGGGCCAGCGCCGCCAGCTGGTCGTCGGAAAGTCCGGCAGGCTGGTCGGCCATCAGCAGCACCGCGGCCCGGTTGCCCTCCCCGGCCCGCCGCGCGAAGGCGTCCACCAGCGTCACCGGCAGGCGCTGCAGCACCGCCGTCATCGGCTCCCCTCTCCGCCGGCCGGCACCGGAGTGCCCGGCCGGATGTTCTGGTTGGACCGGAAGAAGTTCTCCGGGTCGTAGGCCGCCTTCACCGCCTGCAGCCTGTGCAGCCGGTCCAGCCCGTACGCCCGGACCAGGTCACGCGAGTCGGCGTCCGGCCCGAGGAAGTTGACGTACACCCCGCCGTCGCTGAACGGCAGCATCGCCGACCACATCTGCCGGGCCCAGGCTATGTAGCCGGCCGGGTCCTCGGCCAGCCCCCAGGTCGCGTCGATCTGCAGGTTGTAGGCGGCCTCCCGGTGCCCGAACGCGGTGTCCGGATGGCCGGGCCGGCTGGGCTGGCCGCCGCAGGTGTGCAGCACCACCCGGCACCGGGCGGCCGGCGCCCGGCCGGCCTGCTCCAGCAGGGTGTCGATCGCCGCGGCGTCCAGCGGCCGCAGGAAGTGCGACTTGGCGTAGTGGCCCAGGCCCCGGACGCCGCCGGCGTCCAGCATCGCCTGCAACACCGGGTACGGCATCATCGACAGCTTGCTGAACGCGGGTCGCCGGTGCCCGGCGAGGACCCGGGCCAGCCGCTCCCCCGCCTCGGCACTGCCGCTGTGGCACAGCCCGATCCGGAACACCCGGGTGCCGGCCAGCCCGGCCGGCAGGTCGGGACTGTCCGGCGGCGGCCCGATCCCGATCACCAGGCAGGCGGCGTCGTCGGCCTCGGCCATCACCTGCTGGCAGTGGGCCAGCATCGCCGGGGCGTCGGCGAGCGGGTAGACCAGGTAGCCGGCGTAGACGTGCCGCACCGGGTGCAGCTGCAGGGTGAGCGAGGTGACCACCCCGAAGTTCCCGCCGCCGCCGCGCAGCGCCCAGAACAGCTCGCTGTCGGTCTGCGGGTCGGCGCGCAGCAGCGCCCCGTCATAGCCGACCAGCTCGGCGGACCGGATGTTGTCGCAGGTCCAGCCGTACCGGCGCGAGAGCCACCCGAACCCGCCGCCGAGTGCCAGGCCGGCCACCCCGGTGCCCGACACGATGCCGCCGGGGGTGGCCAGCCCCGCCGGGTGGGTGGCCCGGTCCAGCTGGCCCCAGGTGAGGCCCAGCTGCACCCGCGCGGTGCCGGTGTCCTGGTCCATCTCGACGCGGTCCATCAGTGACATGTCGACGGTCAGGCCGCCGTCGGTCAGCGAGGTGCCGGCGATGTTGTGACCGCCGCCGCGGACCGAGAAGTCCAGCCCGACCTCACGGGCCACCCGGACGGCGGCGGCGACGTCACCGGCGTCCCGGCAGCGGGCGATCAGCGCCGGCCGGCGGGTGATGGCGGCATTCCAGATCTCGCGGACCCGCTCGTAGCCGGGATCGTCCGGCAGCACCAGCTCGCCCCGGAACGGCCGCGGCCCGCCGCGCAGCGCCGCCGCCGCCTCGGTACCGCGCGCCAGGTAGGTGCCGTCGGCTAGCACGCCGGCACCAGCCGGTCGCAGTGCTCGGCCGGGTCCACCTCGGCCCGGTAGTCCACCCCGTCGACGCCGAAGCCGTACAGCTGGCGCACCAGCCGCCGGTACCGCTCGACAGCCGGTGTGAGCCTTCCTGCAGGCCCGTCGGCCACCAGCTGCCAGCGCCGCCAGATCTCGGCCTGGACGTCCGGCCGCTGCTCCTGGCCGTCCAGCCGCCGGCGGCCCTCGGGGTCCAGCGGCGCCGGGGAGCCGGCGACCAGCCGGACGCCCTGGTCGAGCACGTCCTCGGCCACCGAGCACTCGGCCAGCACCTGCAGCAGCAACATGGTGTAGAGCGTGTTCAGCGGGATCGCGGTGCTGGCCTGGGTCACCAGGGCGCGCGGCACCGCGACCTCGGCACTGCCCAGTCCGGCCGCCCGCAGCTCGGCGTCCAGCGCGCGGGTGCGGTCCTCCAGGTCCTGCTTGGCCCGGCCGAGGGTGCCGCCGCGGTAGGTGGCGGCCAGCTGCGGCACCCCCACGTAGGACAGCGTCAGGCAGCGCACCCCGGTCGCCAGCAGGCCGCGCTCGCGCAGTGCTGCCACCCACCAGGCGAAGTCCTCGCCACCCATCACCTTCACCGTGTCGGCGATCTCCTCCTCGCCGGCCACCGGCATGGTCCTGCGCACCACCGCGTCGGCAGCCAGGTCGTAGTCCAGGCCGGTCACCGGCTCGCCGATCGCCTTGATCGCCGAGGCGTGCAGCCGGCCGGTGCGCGGGTCGTGCCGGCGCGGTGCGGCCACGCTGTAGACCAGCAGGTCGAGCTGGCCGAGCCGCTCGGCCACCAGGTCGGCGGCCGCCTGCTTGACGGTGTCGGCGAAGCCGTCGCCGACCAGGGTGGCCGAGGCCAGGCCGGCCTCGGCCGCCGCCCGCTCGAAGGCCAGGCACCGGTACCAGCCGGCGGTGCCGGGCCGGTTCGCCGCGCCCGGTCGCTCCGGGCTGACCCCGACGGTGGCCGAGCCGCGACCGAACGCGCTGGCCACCCGGGCCGCCAGTCCCAGCCCGCCGCCGGAGCCGACCACCAGCACCCGTTGCGGGTCGCCCAGCCGTGGCCCGGTCCGTACCCGGTCGATCCAGTCCCGCAGCTGCCGCTGGCAGCCGGCGGGATGCGCGTACGCGGCCCGCGCGCCGCGGAAGTACTCCTCGACGATCACGCCGGGCCCTCGTTCACCGCAGCCAGCACATCGGCAGCCCGCACCAGCTTTCCGTTGCTGGTGCGGGGCAGCTCGCCGGTCACCACGATCCGCCGCGGCCGCTTGTGGCCGCTCAACCGCTGCCGGCACCAGTCGTGCAGCTCCGCCGCGCCGGCCGAGTCGGCCTCGACGAAGGCCTCGATGGACTCCCTGGTGCCGACCACCACCGCCGCCCGCACCCGCGGATGGGCCGCCAGCACCTCCTCGACCTCGACCAAGTCCACCTTCAGCCCGCCCACCGCCAGCATCGAGTCGGTCCGCCCGCCGATCTCCAGCACGCCGTCGTGCAGCTCGCCGCGGTCGCCGGTGTAGAGCCAGCCGTCCCGCCACCGGCCGGCGTCCCCGGCCAGGTAGGGCGACTCGGCGAGCCGCACCGCGACCTCGCCGGCCACGATGCGCACCTCCAGCGACGGCAGCGGCGGCCCCATCGCCGGCGCCAGCCCGCCGCCGAAGTCGGCCGCGATCAGCCCCACCTCGGTCATGCCGTACGCCTGCCCGAGCGGGCAGCCGTGCCGGGCGACGAAGGCCTGGTGGGCGGTGGGGCGGATCAGCTGGCCGCCCGACACGCAGGTCCGCACCCCGGCCAGCGTCCCGGCCGGCAGCGCGGTGAGCAGCTCGAAGTGCGCCGGCACCCCGGTGATCGCCTGCGGCCGCCCGGCCGCGACCGCCCGGGCCAGCTCGCGGGGCTGCGCCGAGTCCGGCAGCAGCACCGCCGCACCCACCCGCAGGCAGTGCAGCACCGCGCCGATCAGGCCGAAGCTGTGCACCAGCGAGTTCAGGGTGAGCAGCCGGCCGCCGGCCGGCACCCAGTCCGGCAGCTCGCCGATCGCCGCCAGCTCGGCGCGGATCGAGGACTCGGTGCGCCGGATCACCTTCGGCGTCCCGGTGGAGCCGGACGACAGCTGGATCACCGCCGCGCCGGGCTCGGCGGCGGCCGGCGCCGGCAGCACCGCCCAGTCCAGCGGCCGGACGGGCACGAACCGGGCGATCGCCGAGCGCTCCGGCGCCCGCACCGCCACCGCCGGGCGCAACCGGTCCAGCACCTGGGCGTACTCGGCGTCGGTGAGGCCGGCGTGCAGCAGCAGCGCGCGGGCGTCCAGCGCCAGGGTGGCCAGCACCAGGGCCAGGTAGCTGACGCTCGGCGCCACCTGCAGGGCCACCGTGTCGCCGGGCCGCACGCCGCACTCGCGCAGCCGGTCGCGGTGGCCGGCCACCTCGGCGCGCAGCTCCGCCCGGCTGACCGTCACGTCGGCGGTCAGCACCGCCGGCGCCCGGTCGGCACCGGCCAGCAGGCCGGCCACGAAGCTGGTTGTCGGGCTCATTGCTCGGAACAGAACTCCTCCACCGGGAACCCGACGTGCCGCCGGTCGACGGCCAGGTAGCCGAGCAGCTCGGTGCCCCGGGTCAGCTCGGTCACGTTGCGCACCGCCGCCCCCGGCCCCAGCACCCGGACGTGCCAGTCGTCCTGGACGGTCAGGCAGACCTGCTCGCCGGACGGGCCGTGCGCGGTGATCTGCAGCAGCGGCCGGCGTTCCAGCTTGGTGCGGCCCACCACCACGGTGCGCACCGAGCCGTCCGCGCGCACCGCCAGCACCGGCATCCCCGAGCGCAGCTCGGACAGGTAGTTGGTGCGGTTGTCGGCCCGCAGCACGTAGGAGTGCAGCGCCCCGGCGTTGACCCGGAACGGCCGGGTCGGCATGTAGGGCAGCGGGTGGGTCTCGCTGCAGCACAGCACGAAACCGTGCGCGAACGAGCCGACCAGGATGCCCTCGTCCGGTTCCAGATGGGTGCAGGTGTCCACGCAGACCCGGTCGCCCATGCCGACGTGGGCGATCGAGTCGACGGTGAGCACCGACAGCTTCAGCGGTTCCAGGCCCGGCTGCAGCACCGCCTGGTAGTCCGCGACCTCGCCGACCTGCCCGACGGTGTACAGGATCGCCTCGCTGCCCTTCTCCAGGACGCCCAGCACGATCGCCGCCTCCTCCGGGCTGGACACCGAGCAGACCAGCTCGCCGCTGCTCTTGTCGGCCGCCGCGATCACGATCTCCAGCGGGATCTTGGTCGGGTCGGCGAAGCTCACCACGGTGCGCGGCCGGCTGCTGGCCGACCGGCAGGCCAGCGCCAGGCTGGCCTCGTCCACCACGTCGATGGCCGCGACCAGGCCGTCCCCGCCGGCTGCCAGCCGGTCCAGTTCGGCCGGCGTGCGGACCGGCAGCAGCAGCGCCCCGGCGCCGAACTCGGCCGGGTCCGGCAGCCCGGCCGCCTCGTCCCAGCGCTCGTACCACCGCTCGGTCTCGGGGCCGGCGTAGACGCCGAGCACGGTCGGCGGCAGCTCGCCCATCCGGGCCGGGTCGGCATCGACCACGGCCGCCACTCGGGCGTGCACCCCGGCCTGCCGGACCGCGTCGTAGCTGCCGTCCGGCGTCTTCCTCAGATCCAACCAGGCCTGCGTCACGGCGGAAGTTTCCCCTTTCAGTTGCACGAAGTTCGGGTGGTCACACCGCGGCCGGCTCGGCCAGCGCCGGCACGCCGGCGTGCACGATCTCGGCCAGCCGGCGCACCACGGCGGCCGGTTCTCCCGCGGTCCAGACCCGGCGCCCGACCGCCAGGCCCGCGGTGCCGGCCCGCATCGCGTACTCCGCCTTGCCGAGAAACTCGGCCGGTTCCTCCTCCGCCGAGCCGCCGGACAGGATCAGCCGGCCGCCGGCCGCCTCGACCAGCCGGGACACCCCGCTCAGCGGGCGCGGCATCGAGGTCTTGACCAGGTCGGCGCCCAGGTCGATGGCGATGCTCACCACGTGGGCGAGCTCGGCCGCGTCGTAGGAGTCCACCACCTGCGGACCGCGCAGGTACACCATGGCAAGCAGCGGAATCCCCAGCTCCTCGCAGTGGGCTGCCACCGTGCCGAGCGCCTGCAGCTGGTCCGGTTCCGAGCGCGCCCCGACGTTGACGTGCACGCTGACCGCGTCCGCGCCCTGCCGGACCGCCTCGGCGACGGTGCCGACCAGCACCTTGGCGTCCGGGTCGGGGCCGTGCACGGTGCTGGCCGACAGGTGCATCACCAGGCCGCAGCCGCGCAGCTCCGGATCGGCCGCCAGCCCCGGCAGCCGCCCCTTGTGCACGATCAGCGCGTCCGCGCCGCCGAGCGCCGCGGCCAGGCCCACCCCCTCGAACCGGTTGATCAGCTGGGGCGGTCCGTCGGAGACCGAGTGGTCCATCGGTATGAACAGGTACCTGCGGTCGCCGTTGCGGCACAGTCGGTTCAGCCGTCGTTGCTTTCCGGGATTCATGTGGACGCACCTACCTGTTCGCTGATCTGCGATTGCTCTGCCATGCCGAGGAAGTCGCGGAGCGGGGCCGGCAGCTGGTCCCGGCCGGCCGGCTCGGCCGGGGCTGCCGTGGCCGGTGGGCCCGGTTCGAGCAGCAGGCTGACCGCGCAGTCCCAGTCCGGCACCACCGGCTGCCCCCAGAGCTCGGCCAGGGTGCGCGCCGCCGCCGGGCGCCAGCGGTCCTGGCCCGCCTCGGTGTAGCCGACCAGCACGGCCTCCAGACCGTCGTCGGCCAGCATCGACTCGGCGCACTCCAGCGCGCTCTCGCACAGTTCCGGCCCGCCGGACAAGCAGATCAGCGGTCCGGACAGCGGGAACTCGATGCTCAGCCGGCCCAGCACCGAGACCGGCACCGACTGGTAGAACAGCATCGGCACCGGTACCTCGCCCGCCGCCACCGACCGGCTGGCCTGGTCGGCACTGGTCAGGTCGCCGAGTACCGAGGCCAGCACGATGCCCAGCGCCGCCGGCTGGTCGCCGCCCGGGTGCCAGCCGGCCAGGCACTCGGCCATGGTGTGCCGGGTGAGGTTGAGGAACGGGGACTTGGCGAAGCCGATCAGGTTGGGCAGCTCCGGGGTGGCCGGCTGGTCCGGGCCGAAGTCGCCGGCCGCCAGCCAGCCGGGCAGGTCGGGGCTCTGGCCCCACGGCCCGACCGCATGAGAGTGCCGCACCCGCATCAGGCCGCCGCCAGGATCAGGGCGGCGTTGGCGCCGCCGAACGCCGAGGAGCTGCTGAGCACCGCACGCAGCGGCTGGTCGCGCGGCTCATTGGGCACGCAGTCGTCGGGGCAGTCCGGGTCCGGCTCGGTGAAGCCGGCGGTCGGCGGCAACCGGCCGTCGCGCAGCGCGATCAGCGAGAGAACGGCCTCCAGCGCGCCGGAGCCCTCCAAGGTGTGGCCGGTGCAGCTCTTGGTCGAGCTCACCGGCGGCAGCCGGTCGCCGAACACCGCCCGCAGCGCCGCGGTCTCGGCGCTGTCGTTGGCCTTGGTGGCGGTGCCGTGCGCGTTGACGTAGCCGATCTCGGCCGCCGGCACGCCCGAGCGGGCCAGTGCCTGCCCGATCGCCCGGCTCAGGCCGGCACCGGACGGATGCGGCCGGCAGACGTGGTAGGAGTCGGCGGCCATGCCCACCGCGGCCAGGATCGCCAGCGGTTGCACGCCGCGGGCCAGGGCATCGGCCTCGCGTTCCAGCGCCAGCACCGCCACCCCGTCGCCGAGCAGCAGGCCGGCCCGGTCCCGGCTGAACGGGCGCATCACCGGCTCGGGGGTGAAGGCCCGGCCGGAGTCGAACTTGGCGTAGAACTCCTCCTCCACCAGGTACCCGCCGCCGGCCAGCACCAGGTCCTCCCGGTGGTCGGCCAGCAGCGCCAGGCCGTGCCCGAGCGCGGCGGCCGAGGCCACGCAGCCGTTGTTGAACACCCGGCGCCGGCCCTCTTCGATGCCCAGCGCGGCGGCCAGCAGCGGGGCGTGCGCGCCGGCCACCGCGGTGGCCGGCGCCGGGCCGCCGTGCCGCCAGAACCCGGTCAGCCCGGTCCAGTCGCCCTGGGTGCCGAGCAGCACCGCCGCCCGGTGCGGGTCCGCCAGGCCGGCCTGGCGCAGCGCCTCGGCGGCCGCGGTGGCCAGTGCCTCGGCCAGCGTCGGGTTCTGCTCGGCGTGCGCGGCCCGGTCCACCCGGTACGGCGCGGGGTCGAACCGGCCGACCGGCCGGAAGCCCGGCGTGCCTTCGAACACCGACCGCCGCAACGCCTCGGCGCCCCAGCCGAAGCAGCTGAACACGCCGAAGCCGGTGACCGCGACCCGCGGCCGCTGCGGAGGACCGGTCATGTCCGCACCCCGCCTGGCCGCAGCTGGTCGAGGTAGCCGGCCATCCGCTCGATCGAGGTCAGCCCGGAGATCCGCTCGTCGTCCGGATCCGGCTCCAGGCCGTAGCTCTCCTGCACCTGGTACAGCACCCAGGTCAGGGCGAGCGAGTCGAGCACGAAGCAGTCGGACAGGCCGATGTCGGGCGCCAGCCCCACCGCGGAGTTCGACAGCAGCAGCTCGCGCAGCTCGTCCGGGCTCACGCGTCCTCCCGCTCGCGCAGCCGCTGGTCCAGGTGCTCGACCAGCTCGCCCACCGTGAACGAGGCGATCCGGTCCAGGTCGGCATCGGGCACCGGCACGCCCAGCCGCCGCTCGGCCTGCATCGCCAACTCCACGAAGTTCAGCGACTCCATGCCCAGCCCCGCCGAGCCGAGCGGCAGCTCGTCGCGCAGCTGCGCCTCGGTCAGGTCGAGGTTGAGGTCGTCGGCGAGTACCTCCAGCAGGAAGGCGCGGGTCCGCTCACTCACGTGTGGTTCCTTTCCGTGGCGCGCAGGCAGTGCCGTCGCGGGGACGGGGCGCCACTACAGTGGCGGGGCAGCGAAGGAAGGGGCCGAAGGTGGACCACGCCGAACCACTGGCCGGGACGCCGGCCGCCGAGCTCGGCGAGGGGCCCAACTGGGACGCGGCCGCGCAGTGCCTGAGCTTCGTCGACATCGTCGGCGGCCGGGTGCACCGCTGGCAGTACGGCACCGACCGCACCGACACCGTCGAGGTCGGCGAGCTGGTCGCCGCGGCGGTGCCCCGGGCCGGCGGCGGCCTGGTGCTGGCGCTGACCGGCCACCTGGTGGCCGCCGACCTGCAGGGCAACCTCGGCCGCCGGTGCGCGGTCGAGACCGGGGTGCCCGGCAACCGGCTCAACGACGCCAAGTGCGACCCGGCCGGCCGGCTGTACGTGGGCAGCATGGCCGGCACCGACCGGCCCGGCGCCGCCGCGCTGTACCGGGTCGATCCAGACTGGCAGGTTTCGGTGGTGCTGACCGGCACCACCATCTCCAACGGCCTGGGCTGGAGCCCGGACGGCAGCCGGATGTACTTCGCCGACAGCGGCGCGCAGTGCGTGTACGCCTTCGACTACGACGTGGACTCCGCGACGGCCAGCGGCCAGCGGGTGCTGTGCGCGCTGGAGCCCGACCAGGGCGCGCCGGACGGGCTGACCGTGGACGCCGAGGGCTACCTGTGGGTGGCCACCTTCGGCGGCGGCAGCGTGCGGCGGTTCGCGCCGGACGGCACGCTGGACGGGGTGCTGCGGCTGCCGGTGCGCAACGTGACCAGCTGTGCCTTCGGCGGCCCGGGGCTGGACGAGCTGTTCATCACCACCGCGGCCATCGAGCTGTCCGAGGCCGAGCGGGCCGAGCAGCCCGACGCCGGCCGGGTGTTCCGCTACCGGCCCGGGGTGAGAGGGCTGCCGGTAACGCCGTTCGCCGGCTGAGGCCGTGGGGGTCATTGTGATGGGGACGGTCGCCGTGGGGGTCATTGCCGGGCCTCCGCCGGCAGCAGCTGGGCACCGCCGAGGCCGGCCGCCCGGATTCCGAGCTGGGCCGCCTCCTCCACCAGGGTCAGCACGTGCAGGGCGGCCGCCGGGGTGGCGCCGAAGGCCAGCACCCCGTGCCCGCCGAGCAGCACCGCCGATACCGACTCCTCCTGTGCCGCCTGGCTGATCAGCCGCTGGGCCTGCTCGCTGCCGCGCTCGGCGTAGGGCAGCACCGGCACCCCGGCCGGCATGCCGAAGATCGCCAGCGGCTCGGCCCAACAGCCGATCGGCCGGCCGGCGACGGCGTAGGCGGTGGCGAACGGGGCGTGGCTGTGCACCACGCTGCCGGCCGCGGGACGGGCGGCGTAGACGGCCAGGTGCATCCGCGCCCCGCCGAGGGCGAGCTCGGTGAGTTGTCCCGACCGCACTTCGCCGTCCAGGCCCAGCCGGGCGATCCGGTCCTCGGTCAGGGTGCGCAGGTCCGAGGTGGCGGTGTAGCAGACCTCGTCGGCGCCCGGCAGCCGGCAGCTGATGTTGCCGTGCCCGCTGGCCGACAGCAGGCCGCGCTCGGCGAGCTGGCCGGCGACCAGCAGGATCTGCTGGCGCGCCTCGGCCGCGGACGACGGAACCGGACCGGCCGGAACCGGGCCGGTCGGGGTGGGGGTCAGCTGCTCGGGGCGGGTCATACCAACGCTCCGTCCGGCACGGCCGGCTCGGCCGACCAGGCCAGGCTGCCCGCCCGGTAGACCGCGCGGGGCCGCAGCAGCGCGGTCAGGTCCGCCACCGGATCGCCGTCGACGGCGAGCAGGTCAGCGTCGCATCCCGGCCGCAACCGGCCCTTGCCCGGCAACCGGCAGGCCTCAGCCGCGACGCTGGTGGCCGAGCGCAGCGCGGCGAGGTTCCCCATGCCGCAGCCGGCCATCGCCACGATGGCGTGCGGCAGCACGTCGTGCGGCTTGGCCGGGCTGATGCCGGCGTCCGAGCCGGCGACCAGCACGACGCCGCGAGCGGCCAGCTGTCCCACCAGCGCCAGGGCCTGCTCGGCCCGGGCCGCCACCGCCGGTGGTGGCGGCGGGGCGCCGGGCAACGCACCCAGCGTCGGGCAGACCGCGATGCCGCGCTCGGCGATCTGGTCGATCACCTGCCAGTCCGGCTCCAGGCCGGCCGGCACCCAGAACTTGGCGTGCTCCAGGCCGTCGACGCCGGCCCGGACCGCCGCGCGGATGCCGCTGGCGGCGTGGGCGTGCGCGGTGACCTGCAGGCCCAGCCGGTGTGCCTGGCGCACCAGCTCGCGCAGCTGCGGCTCGTCGAACTGCAGGTCGAGCCCGTCGCTGCCCGGCGTCATGGTGCCGCCGGTGACCATCACCTTGATCAGGTCGACGCCACGCTCGGCCCAGCGCCGCACCGCCTCCGGGGCTGCGTCCGGGTCGGGCAGCGCCCCGCCGAGGAAGTGGCAGTGGCCGGTGGCGGTGGTCAGCGGCGGGCCCGCGCACACCAGGTGCGGCCGGGCTGCGGGCTCGGTGCGGTAGCGCCGGGCGGCGGCCAGGGTGGCGAAGTCGCGGTCACCGAGGTCGCGCAGCGTGGTGATGCCGGCCGCCAGGGCCTGCCCGGCCCGCTGATCGATCCAGTCCGCCAGCTGGTCGTCGGACTGCTCCGCCAGCGCCTCGACCGGACTCGCCGAGGCGTCGAAGCACAGGTGGGTGTGGGTGTCCAGCAGGCCCGGCAGCAGCGTTACCGGTCCGAGGTCCACTACCGGCTGGTCGGCGGCCAGCTCCGAACGCTCGACGACCCCGGCGATCCGGCCGTCGTCGGCCACCTGCAGCGCAGGGGACCGCAACGGCAGCATCGCCTCGCCGTCGAACATCCGGGCAGCAGCCAGCACAAGCACAGCGCGGAACCTTTCTCGTCGGGCAGACGGCAATGCTGGTTCTGCCGGCGGCGACGGATGTCAGGAGCGTCGTGCCGAGGCGTAGTCGTCGATCTCGAGCTTGATCGCCTCGGTGGTCTCGGCCACCCAGCGCGTCACGCCGGGGGTGGCCGAGGGTGCGTCGAGCAGCCAGCGGTGGGAGTCCAGCAGCGGCTGGGCCTGGCCCTGGAAGTGCGGTGCCACCTCCTCGGCGAACAGCTGGTAGCTCTCCAGCGTCGCCGGGCGGTTGGCGAGCTCGGCACCCTGCAGCAGGTAGCAGCCGAACCCGCCGGACTGCTCGGCCAGCCGGCCGATCGAGTCCACCGCCATCTGCGGCGTTCCGATCACCCCGCCGCCCAGGCCGTTGATCTGGTCGATCAGGTCGTCGAAGTCGGTCGCGTTCAGGGTGGGCAGCGGAATGATGTGGCTGAGGTAGCCGAAGACCCGCTCCAACCCGTGCTTGACGTTGTCCCGGGCCTGCCGCTCGGTGCGTGCCAGGTGCACCGGGCCCATCATCCGCCAGTCGGCGCGGCTGACGGTGGTGTTGTTGGCCGCCGCCGTCTCCTCCATGATCTCCCAGTGGTCGCGGAGCTTTCCGAACCCGTCCGGATGCCAGGCGGCGATCGAGAGCAGGCCCAGGCCGTGCCGGCCGGCGGCCCGCGGCCCGGCCGGGGACACGCTGGCCGCGACCGCCATCTCCATGTGCGGCCGGGTGTAGGGAGGCAGGTGAATCCGCGCCTCGTCCAGGGTGAACCAGTCGGTCTTCACGCTCACCGGGTCGCCCTTGAGCAACTCGATGATGGCGTCCAGGCCCTCGGCCATCATCCGGCGCTGCTGGGTGGTGTCGATGCCGAGCATCTTCGCGTCCGAGACCAGCTGGCCGGGACCGACGCCGAACATCACCCGGCCCCGGGTCAGGTGGTCGAGCAGGATCATCCTTTCCACCACGGTGAAAGGATGGTGGTAGGGCAGCGAGGTGACCCCGGTGCCGAGCCGCAGGTGCTTGGTGCGCTCGGCGGCGATCGCGACGAACACCTCGGGCGCGCCGATCAGCTCGAAGCCGCCGGAGTGGTGCTCGCCCACCCAGGCCTCGGCGTAGTTCCAGCGGTCCATCCACTCCAGCAGTTCGAGGTCCTTCTCCAGCGCCACGGTAGGGCTCTGGCCCACCGGATGCAGCGGGAACAGGATCGTGCCGAATCGCATAGCTGCAGTCATTGAATTACCAGTCCGTCCCAGCTCATTCGGTTTTTACCAAGCTGTGATGAGCGGAAAATTGCAGTCATTGGCAGCCGCCTTTCGGTTGGCTGGTCGGTCGCGACCGATCGTGCCCAGCCGATGAGGTCGTGTCAACCCTTCGAAAGGTTTCCCCTTAATCGTTCTAGCTGTTCTCACAGTGGCGAAACATCGCCCTCGATAGGATCTCGATACGGCAAAGGTATTAGCAAGAACCGGATGGGCTGCCGAGCGTCAACTGCCATCCCGTGAAAGTGGCTATCGTGCCGTCGGACATGTCAAATTCGTAGCTCAGCGTGCTGGTGGCTTCTCGGACGGCTGCAGTCAGTTCCGCATGACTGCGGGCCTGCCCGGTCAGCACGTCGAGCGTGCAGGCCGCCTCGGCGGTGCGGGTGGTGCTGCCCACCTCGCGGTAGCGGCGGTAGCTGAACACCCCCGGCTGCTGCCGGATCCGGTCGGCGCCCCGCACCGCCCGCAACCGCACCGCCGGCAACGGCGCGATCGCGGTCGCGGTGTAGACCACGGCCGGCAGCTCGCGCGCCGGCAGCGACACCGGCAGGCCCAGCGCGATCCGGGCGGCCAGCGTGCTGACGTCCAGGCCGTAGGCCGCCCGGGCCAGGTCGCTGACCTCGCCACCCAGCCGCCCGTTCACCTCGATGATGCGCGGCCCGGCCGGGGTGAGCTTGACCTCGGTGTGGCAGATGCCGGTCCGCACCCCCAGCGCGCCCAGGGCGCCGGACACCAGACGCTCGACCCGGTCGGACACCGGCCCGGCCAGTCCGGCCGGCCAGAAGTCGCCGACCTCCCGGAAGCCGCTCAGCTGCGGGAACTTGCCGGTGACGGCGAGGTGTTCGACCACGCCGTCGCAGACCACGCTCTCCACCGCGACGTAGTCGCCCTGCGGGCAGGACGGGTCGCCGGGCAGGTACTCCTCCAGCAGCAGCGCCTGCTCGGCCGGCGGCTGCCCCGGCTGCGCCGGTACCAGCAGCTGGTGCACCAGCTCGGCGAGCCGGCCGCGGTCGGCGACCAGGTAGGTGTTGCGGCTGCCGCGGCCCCGGACCGGCTTGAGCACGGCGGGAAAGCCCACCTGCTCGACCGCCGGGTCCAGCGCCGCCGGCGAGTCCAGCAGCTGGCAGCGCACCGGGTCGACCCCGCTGTCGCGCAGCGCGCGGCGCTGGGCGTACTTGTCGGTGAGCAGCCGGATGGTCTCGGCAGCGTGCCCGGGCAGGCCCAGCCGGGTGGTGACCTGCGACAGCGCCGGCAGCAGCTTCTCGGAGAAGGTGAGCGCCCCGGCCAGCCCCTCGATGCCGGCCAGCCGGTCGAGCTTGGCCGGCTCCAGCAGGGCATCGCCGGCCGGGTCGGTGCCGCCGGCGAAGGCCACCGTCTCGGCGAGCGCGGCCACCATCTGGCCCAACCGGGTCTGCCGCAGCTCCGCCGGCACCAGGAAGACCGGCTCGGCCAGCCCGCGCAGCCCGGCCGCGATCTCCATCGGGCCGACCGAGCCGCCGTCGTAGCCCACCAGCACCTTCACGACGCCGCCCCGCCCGCTGCAGGCCCGGCGGCCGGTTCGCCGGCTATCCCGTCTATGCCCGCCAGCCGGCGCACCCCGCGGTAGGAGCTGGCCGCCAGCACCAGCGCCGGCGCCGCGCACGCCACCAGCCAGCCGGCCGGGCCCGCGGCCAGCGCCCCGGCGAACAGCACGCCGCCGACGGCGCGATGGCTGTTGGTGCCCAGCGAGAACGCGGCCTGGCTCTCGGACTCCCGGCCGGCCCGGGCGGTGCGGTAGGAGACGTCCCAGTCCACGGTGGCCGCGATCACCTCGGAGGTGCTCAGCAGCAGCACGAACACCACCAGCACCGCGATCGCGGCCGGCCGGGGCAGCAGCCAGGCCGGTGCCATCAGCGCGAAGGCCAGCAGCAGCAGGCAGCCGGCCAGCCGGAAGCTGCGCAGGGTCGGCAACGACTCCAGCCGGCGCGCCAGCGGCACCTGGAACAGCACGACGAACACGGTGTTGACCACCAGCGCCACGCTGATCATGGTCACCGGCACCCGGTGAGTGGTCGCGATCCAGACCGGCACCCCGATCTCCAGCGCCTCCTCCGACAGCGCCAGCAGGCCGATCAGCGCCCCGGAGCCGATCAGCCGGGGATGGCCGAGCACGCTGCGCACCTCGGCAGTGCCGGCGGCCGGCTGGTCCGGCGCCCGGTCCGGTGGCAGCAGGTACATCGCGACGGCGGCGATTCCGAAGGAGGCGGCGTTGCCCAGCACCAGCAGCACCAGCACCCGGTTGCTGCCGGTGGCCAGGCCGACCCCGGCCAGCGCCGCACCGCAGCCGAAGCCGGCGTTGAAGGTGGCCCGGTTGCGGGCGTTGAACCGGCGGCGGACCGGCGGGCTCAGCTGCCGGCCGACGTAGGAACGGCGCAGCGGGCCCAGGGCGGCCTCGGCCGCGGACGCCACCGCGACCACCGCGAAGAACAGCGCCGGCTGGCGCACCAGCGGGAAGCAGGCCACCACCGCGCCCACCACCAGGTTGAGCGCGATCACCATCCGCCGGTGCCCGACCCGGTCGCCCAGCCGGCCCAGCGGCAGCAGCGCCGCCATCGCGACCAGCCCGCCCAGCGTCAGCCCGATGCCCACCGTGGGCAGGCTGAGGTGCGCGTAGCGCGACCAGAACAGCACGGCCAGGGTCTTGAACAGGCCGCTGCCGAACGAATCGGTGGCGGTCATGGTCAGGTAGGTCAGGGCGAACCGGCGCGGCGGCAGGGCCACCGGGTCGGCAGCGTGCTGGTTCGCGGTCAGCCCGCCCATCGCGCCTCACCGGCGGCCTCCGCCAACGGCGCCGGGACGGCAGCCCCGGCCGACCCTCCGGCGGACTCCGGCGCCGCCGGGCTGGCCGCCAGCTGGGCGGCCAGCCGGGTCCGGTCGGCCTTGCCGTTGCCGGTCAGCGGCAGCGCGTCGGCCAGCAGGTACCGGCTCGGCCGCTGGTAGGGCAGCAGGCCGGCGGCCCGCTGCCGGACCGCGGCCAGCACCTGCCCGGCGTCCGCGCCGGCCTCGGCGACCAGGCAGGCGCCCAGGCTGGTGTCGAACTCCACCCGCAGCGCCACCACCGCCAGGTCGGCGACTCCGGGCACGGTGCGCAGCGCGTGCTCGACCTCGCCGAGGTCGATGCGGTACCCGGCCACCTTCACCTGGTCGTCCAGCCGGCCGAGGATCTCGTACCCCTGGCCGGGCCGGTACACCGCGAGGTCGCCGGTGCGCAGCTCCGCCCGGTCGCCGCTGCCGCTGAACCGGTGGCCGTCCGGGGTGCCGAGGTAGCCCAGCGCCCGGGGCTGGCCGACCACCACCAGCTCACCGGCCTCCGGCTGGCCGGGCTGGTCGCCGGCCGGCCGCAGCTCGATCCGCCGGGTGCCCAGCGGCTCGCCGACCGGCACCGACCGGGCCGCCGGGTGCGGGGTCCAGCCGGGTGGCAGCCGGTAGCCGGTGGCGGCCACCACCCCTTCGGTCGGGCCGTAGTAGTTGATCAGCTGCACGCCGGCCCAGCGGCTGCGCTGGAAGCGCTGGGCGAGGCCGACCGGCAGCGCCTCGCCGCCGACGCTGAGCGCCCGCAAGGCCGGCGGCGGGTCGGTCTCGAGCACGCCGGCACCGGCCAGGATCGCCAGGTAGCGGGTGGCCACCCCGACCGAGTGCACCTGCTGCTCGGCCAGGAAGCCGGCGAACCGGTGCGGCGGCAGCGTGCCGGCGGGCTTGGCCACCACCGTCGCGCCGGCCAGCACCCCGCTCCACAGGTACTGCTGCGGCGGGTCGAAGGTCAGCTCGTGGAACTGGCTCACCACCAGCTCGGGATCCAGTCCCTCGAACTCGATCACCGCCCGGCAGTGCGCCAGCAGCGCCCCGCCGGCCACCGCCACGCCGTTGGGGGTGCCGGTCGAGCCGCTGGTGAACAGCACGTAGCCGGGATCGGCACCGGCCGCCGGGGCGGGCTCAGCGGTTCCCGGGTCGGGTGTCGCCGTCCCCGGCACCGTGACCAGGCCGGGCAGCTGCACCGGCCGGTCGGCCAGCACCACCCGGGCACCGGTCAGCTCCGCGATCCGCAGGTTGCGCGGCTGCGGGGCCCGCTGCTCGATCGGCACGAACGACGCCCCGGCCAGCCAGCAGCCCCACATCGCCGCGATGCCGGGTCCGTCCGGCCGCATCGACAGCAGCACCCGGTCACCGGCCCGGACGCCGGACGCCTGCAGCGCAGCCGCCACCGAGCCCGCCTGCCCGGCGAGCTCGCGGTAGGTCCACTGCCGGCTGGCATCGCGGACCGCGACGTGCCGCTCCCGGGCGGCCGCCACCTCCCGCAGCGCCGCCAGCAGCTCGCTCATGGCCTGGACGCCGCCGGATCCTGCTGCCGCGCCGCCGGATCCTGCTGTCGCAGCAGCGCGGCCACCTCGGCCGGCGTGGTGCAGTTGAACAGCTCGCTGACCAGCACCTCGGTGCCGGCGTCGGCGGACAGCGCCTCGGACAGCTCCAGCAGCCCGATCGAGTCCAGCCCGGCGTCGTAGAGGTCCTGGGCCCAGTCCAGGCCCGGATCGGCAACCGCGTCCCGGCACCGTTGCAACACCAGCTCGTCAGCCACCATGGGCGCTCCTTCCGTTCTCCGCGGCACCGGCCGGCCCGGCGGCCGAGGCCAGCGGCCCGATCCAGGACCGCAGGGCCGCGTCGAGCCGGTCGGCGAACCCGGCCAGCGCCGGGGACGGAACGAAGTCTTGCTTGGCCTCCACCAGCACCGCCACTTCGGTGTCGGTGCTGTCCACCGAGACCATCAGCGCGGCGTCCCAGAAGCCGGTGTCGATGCCGAGCTTGCGCAACCGGCCGATCGGCCGCTCGGTGGCGGCCCTGGCCACCCGGCGGCTGACCTCGGCCATCGCGTTGAAGCCTGCGTACGGGCAGCTGGCGTGCCGGCCGAACGCCTCCGGCCGGGCGGTGGCCAGCAGCCAGGTCCACGGCACCGGGTGCCGGTCCAGCGCCTTGGCCAGCCGGTGCCCGAACGCCGCGGGTGACTCGAGCGCCGGCCCGCCCGCCGGTACGGTCGCCACCGGCACCTTGTTGACGTACCAGCCCACCGCCGCCCGAGCCGGCCGGCGGTGCCGGATCGCCATGGTGAGCAGGGTGGCCGGCGGGCCGGGCGGAAAGGCGGCCGCCAGGCCGTGCTGGGCGGCGGCGTGCACCAGCGCGGACGCGCCGAACGGCCCCAGCTCCCGGCGGGCGGCGGCCGCCAGCCGGGCCCGGTCGTAGCTGAGCCGGACCGTGGCGCACCGCAGGTGGTCCACCTCGGCCGGCTGCGGAACCGGCAGCGCCGGCAGCACCTGCTCGTGCAGCCGGGCGACGTCCTCGACGTCCAGGGCGGCGATCTGGGCCTGCTCGTAGCGGGCCTGGTCGAGGTAGCTCTCGCAGTCCAGCGGGCTGCGGGTGCCCCGGCCGCACAGCTCGGCATAGATCTCGGACAACCGGCCGACCAGGCACAGGGTGGACCAGCCGTCGCACACCAGGTGCTCGGCCACCAGCACCAGCACCCGGGTGTCGTCGTCGACCTCGATCAGCACTAGCCGGGCCAGCGGCTCGGCGGCCAGGTCGAACCTGCGGTCGGCCCACTGCTGGGCCAGCTGGTGGGCGCCGGCCAGGTCGGCCGCCCGGTCGCGCCGCAGCCCGGCCGGCGGGGTCAGCTCGTCGGTGAGCCAGCGCCAGCCGGCCTCCGACCGCTCGAACCGGGTGCGCAGCACCGGGTAGTCCTGCTGCACCGCCAGCCACGCCTCGTGCAGCGCGCCGTCGTCGACCGGGCCGCTGACCTGGTACGCCGCCACCGTGTGGTGCCGCTTCGGCTCGCGGCCGTGCCGGCGGTCGTCGTCGTCCTTGAGCAGTCGGTGCAGCTGGTTGTAGGTGGGTTCGGTCACCGCGGTCCCGTCCCGACGGCGCAGTCGACATCGGCCCGGGCCAGCAGCGGGTCGGCCGGGTCGGCCAGCGGGTCGGTGGGCAGGTGCGCGCAGTCGTTGAGCACCAGGCACACCGGGTCGGTGGCCGAGAACACCAGGCAGGTCAGCGAACCACCGCGGGGCATGTAGAACATGCTGCGCGGTAACCGCAGCGCCTGGCTGGCGATCGAGTTCAACACGCCGCCGTGCGAGATCACCACCCGCACCGAGTCCGGCCCGGCGCCGTCCAGCGCCTGCTCCAGGGCGGCCCAGCAGCGCTGCCGGAAGGCGGCGTCGCCCTCGCCGTCGGCGAAGGCGTCCCAGGACCGGCTGCGCCGGAACTCCTCGAACACCGGATCCCGGTCGCGGGCCAGGTCGTGGAAGTTGCGGCCCTCGTGGCCGCCGTGGCCGATCTCGGCCAGGCCGTCCAGCACCACCGGGGTGCGCCCGCACGCCTCGGCCAGTGCCGCCGCAGTCTCGGCGGCGCGCCGGGACGGGGCCCGGAAGACGGCCTCGACGCCCAGTCCGGCCAACCGGCCGGCGGCTGCCGCGGCCTGCTGCCGGCCGGCCTCGCTCAGCGGCGGGTCGGCCCGGCCGGCCACCAGCGGCCAGCTGCCCGGTGGCGCGTCGCCCACCTGCAGCAGCACCAGCCTCATGCCGGCCGGTGGTTTCGCAGCAGCTGCTCGGCCTCGTCCTCCGGAACCAGGGTGAGCAGCTCGGCGCGGATCTCCTCCTCGGTCATCGCCACGAATCCGACCGAGCTGTAGTCGGGGTTGTCCACGTCGGTGACCACCTCCAGCCGCACGCCGTTGGGGTCGAAGACGTTGATGGTGGTGTGGCCGTCCGGCAGCGAGAACGGGCCCAGGTAGGAGATCCCGGCCGCGTCGAGCACCGAGGTGACCCGGTCGAACTCGGCCTTGGAGGCGTGGAAGGCGATGTGCTGCAGCGCCCCCACGCAGTCCCGGTCGGCGGCCGGGGTGCCCTTGGGGTACTCGAACAGCCCGAGCAGGGTGTCGTTGCCGATGCCGATGTTGTAGTGCCGGATGCCGGTGAACGGCGGCGCCCCCGGTGGCCGCCGGAAGTCCGTCCGGGTGGTGCGGTCGGCCACCTCGACCAGGTCGCCGCTCTCGTCGGCGCCCGGCGGGGTGCGCATCGCGTTGACCAGCGAGAAGCCGAGCACCCCGACGTAGAAGCGCAGGCTGGCCGCCATGTCGTCGGTGCCCAGCGCGATGTGGTCGATACCGCGCAGCACCAGCGGATCGTTGCTCACAGGTCCTCTCCTCTCGCCGGCTCCGGCACGCTGCCGGTCACCACGGTGCGGATCATCCGGCGGTGCGCGTCGGAGTAGTCGGGCACCGCGTAGTGCTGCACCACCCGGTTGTCCCAGATCAACAGGTCGCCGACCGTCCAGGAGTGCCGGCAGCTGATCTCCGGTGCCGAGGCCACCTCGTAGAGGTAGCGCAGCAGCGGCTGGGACTCGGCCACCGTCATGTCCTCGAAGTGCCGGGTGAAACCGGAGTTGACGTACAGCGCGGCCACCCCGGTCCGGTCGTGCCGGCGCACCGCCGGGTGGCTGACGGTCTTGATGTCGCTGGCCGGCCGGCCCACCGCGGTGGCCAGCTCGTCGGAGGAGTGCACCGCCCGCAGGCCGGCCAGCAGCCGGCGCAGGCCCGGCGAGAGCCGCTGCAGGGCGAGCACCTGGTTGGCGAACATGGTGTCGCCACCGGCCGGCGGGATCACCTGCGACTGCAGCAGGGTGACCTCCGGCGGGGTCGGTGAGAAGGTGGCGTCGGCGTGCCAGAAGTCGGTACGGCCGCGACCGGCCCGCTCGGTGGAGTCGATGACGATGACCTCGGGGTGGTCGGGATGGTGCGGGACCAGCGGGTGCACCATCGGCTCCCCGAAGAGCCTGGTCACCGACACCAGCTCCGGCGGGGTCAGGAACTGCTCGCCCACCACCAGCAGGCCGTAGCGCCACAGCGCCTCGTTGATCGCGCGGGCGGCGTCGCTGCCGGCCGGCACGTCGGCCAGCCGGATGCCGTCCAGCCGGGCACCCACGGTGCCGCCGTAGGGCCGCAGCGAGATCGGCGCGGCCTCGGTCAGCATGCCGGCTCCAGTTCCAGCGCCTCGGCCAGCTCCAGCAGCGACTGCCGCGGGAACGGCGCCCGGACGGCGAAGTTGACCTGCCGCACGCCCACCTCCAGGTACTCCGCTATCTGATCGACCACCTCGTGCACCTTTCCTCGCAGGATCCCGTGCGCGACCTCGAACGGCATGTCGGCGTAGCTGGCCTGGCTGGTGGAGCTGCCCTCCAGCTGCAGCCCGAGGTTCACGCCGGCCAGGATCGACTCCGGTGCCCGGCCCACCGCGGCGCAGTGCTCGTGCAGGACGGCCAGCTTCGCCCGGTACTCGGCCGGCGAGACGAAGCCGATGTTGAGCGCGTCGGAATGCTCGGCGACCAGCCGCAGGGTGCGGCGCGGGCCGGCGCCGCCGATGATTATCGGCAGCCGCGGCTGGACCGGCTTGGGATCGCAGCGGGCGTCGGTCAGGGTGTAGTACTCGCCGGCGAAGTCGGTGCTCGGCCGGGTGAGCAGCGAGCGGATGCACACCACCGCCTCGGCCAGCCGGTCCAGCCGCCGGCCCGGCGGGTCGAAGCCGAAGCCGTAGGCCCGGTGCTCCAGCTCGTGCCAGCCGCAGCCCAGGCCCAGGGTGGCCCGGCCGCCGGAGATGTGGTCGATGGTGGCGATGGCGTTGGCCAGTACGGCCGGGTGCCGGTAGCCGACGTTGTAGACCAGGGCACCGCAGCGGGCGTGCCGGGTGGTGGCGGCCAGCAGGGCGTGCATGGCGACCGACTCCAGGCACATCGACTTGGTCGAGCGCTCGGCGCTGTAGAAGTGGTCCCACACCGACAGCCAGCCGTAGCCGGCCTGGTCGAGGTCCGACCACAGCGAGGTCAGCTCGGCGACCGTGGTGTCCTGCAGGCCGGTGTGCACGCCGAAGACGATGTGCTTGCCGAACAAAGACAAAACGGCTCCCGAGTGGTGCGGTGGGGATCAGCGGGTTCGGGTCAGCGGGCGACCCAGGCCCGCATCAGCACCCGGACGCTGTCCGGCTGCAGTGCCGAGCGGCCGTGCAACCAGCGGTCGTTGTCGAGGATCAGGCACTCGTCCTGATGCAGGTGCTCGACCAGCAGGGCATCGGCCAGGTGCCGGCCGAGTATCTCGACGGCGCGCTCGACGGCCACCGGGTCGCTGTCGGAGCGACGCATCCAGCGCTGCACCAGCTCGGCGTTCCAGCGCACCCTGGGCCGGCCGTCGACGACCGTCAGGGCCGCCACGTTCCCCTCCGCGGTCGGGTAGATCGGCCGGGCCAGCAGCTCCAGCTCCTCCTCGGTCAGCCGGTCCAGCAGGCCGGCCGCGTCGGCGAGGTAGCTGGCCGGCAGCTCCGCGGAGTCGTCGGTGCGCAGCAGCAGCATGTACTTCGGTGGCCGGGGCTGGTTGTAGCCGTCGGTGTGCAGGGCGAAATCGTCCTTGACGCTCGACAGAATGGTTTCCGAGTAACGGTCGAGTTCACCTTCACCGTTGTTCTTGACACGGACTTCGTAAATCTGAGAATCGCGTGAGGCGGGGGTGGCCTGATCATTGTCCTGCAATATCGGCAGAAAGATCTCGCCCAGCCGTTCGGCCAATGGGCCGAGCTGGTCGGCATCTGTCATGCCGGTCAACTTCACCGCTCCGTAGATCTCCAGGAGGTCGGCGATGTCGTCGGCTATGCCGTCGCGATAAGGCAAAACTATCATGCAGTTGGTACGGATACTGGTGCCGATCGAAGCATTCAGCTGGGTCGCGGTCATGGGTTCACCTCCCGTTACCGGCGTTAGCGACCCTAGCCAGATACCGCTGGGCATGCAACAGTCCGGCCCGGGAATCAGCAATGTTTGCAGTCATGAGTCGCCGAGAAAGGTAAAAGGCTGCTTGAAAATCGGAGCGGGCCCGGGCAGCCGTACGGGCTCATTTCACCGGGCCGGCCGCCCCGGGTCCCGCCGGCCCGGCGCACCGGGAGCGGGGCAGCCGGGGCCCTGCGCGGCGGATTGCCGCGGTCGGAGGTTGCTGCCATGATCGCGTCCGGCTCGGAGGGTTTCTCCGGCCACGGCTCTGAGCAGCAGGGGGATGCAGATGAGTTTCGCGGATGCGGTTCGCAGCGTCTTGAGCAAGTACGTCGTCTTCTCCGGCCGGGCCCGGCGCTCGGAGTTCTGGTGGTTCGCGCTGTTCGCGGGAATCCTCTACATCGTCGCGGGCATCATCGACGCCGCGCTCGGCAACCAGGTCCTGGGCCTGCTGGTGGGGCTGGCGCTGCTGCTGCCGTCGCTGGCGGTGACCGTGCGCCGGCTGCACGACACCGGCCGGTCCGGCTGGTGGATCCTGATCGGCCTCGTCCCGTTCCTCGGGGCGATCGTGCTGCTGGTCTTCGAGGTGCAGGACAGCCAGCCGGGCACCAACGACTACGGCCCCTCACCCAAGGCGGTCGGCGCGGACCCGGCCTACCCCGCCAGCTACGGCTCCTGACCTACGGCGCCTTATCTCCAGCGGCCGGCCTCCGGTCAGCTGCCGAAGGTAGCCGCCAACTGCGCGTGCAGACCGGGGTCGGCCAGCACCAGCACCTCGTCCCCAGCCTGCAGCGTGCTGTCGCCGCGCACCGGCAGCAGCCGGTCGGCGCGCACCACCAGGCTGATCCAGGCGTCGTCGGGCAACGTGTCCAGCTCGTCGATCCGGTGCCCGGCGGCCGGTGCGCCGGCCGCCACGGTGAACCGGTGCACCCCGTCCGGCTCGTCGCGCAACCGCACCCCGACCGCCCACGGCTCGGGCGCCACCTCGCGCATCGGCAGCCGCAGCAGCCGGGCCACCGTGGGCACCAAGCCGCCCTGCAGCAGCACCGACAGCAGCACCACGACCACCACGATGCCGTAGAGCCGCTCGGCGTCCGGGACGTGCGCGGCCAGCACGAAGCCGGCCAGCAGGATCGGCACCGCGCCCTTGAGCCCGGCGAACAGCACGAAGCCGCGTTCCCGGCCGGTCAACCGGACCGGCGCCAGGCAAAGCCCGACCAGCACCGGCCGGATCAGCAGGGTCAGCACCGCGAAGCCGGCCAGGCCGGGGACCAGCACGTCCGCCCGGGTCAGCACCGCCAGGTCCAGCGCGAGGCCGAGGACCACGAACGCCACGATCTCGCCGAGGCTGGCCAGCGCCGAGTGGAACCGCTCGATCTCGCGCTTGTACGGCGCCCGCTCGTCGCCCAGCAGGATGCCGGCCACGAAGACCGCGAGGAAGCCGGAGCCGTGCGCCAGCCCCGCCACGCCGAACAGCACCAGCGCGCCGAAGGCCGCCCGCAACGGGTAAAGCCCCTCGCTGGGCAGCGGGACGGCCCGCAGGAACCACAGCAGCGCCCGGCCGCCGACGATGCCCACCGCCGCCCCGACGCCCATCTGCAGCACGAACTCGCCGGCGACCCGGCTGGCCGCCGCCGTGCTGACGCCGCCGGCGGCGATCAGGCTCGCCATCAGCGCGATGCCGACCGGGTCGTTGGCGCCGGACTCGCCCTCCAGGATGGTGCCGCTGCGGCCGGTCACCTCGCGCCGGCCCAGCACCGAGAACACCACCGCCGGGTCGGTCGGCGAGATCGCGGTGGCGACCAGCAGCGCGGCGAACCAGTCCAGCCCGACCGCCCAGTGCAGGAAGGCCGCGGCGGCCGCGGCGGTGAGAAAGGTGCCCAGCACCCCGACTGCGGCGACCGGCCCAGCCGCGGCCCGGAACCTCGACCAGCCCAGGTGCAGGCCACCGTCGAACAGGATGGCGACCAGGGCCAGGGTGACCAGCTGCTCGGTCAGCCGCTCCGGCGGGTGGTGCAGGCCGGGAACCACCGCGACCGCCACGGACGCCGCCACCAGCACCAGCAGCGGCGCCGGCACCCGGATGCGCTCGGTCAACCGGTTGGACAGCAGCGCCAGCAGGCCGGCCGCCGCCACCAGCAGCACCAGCCGCGCGAAGGAATAGGTGTCGGCCATGGCGCTCCGGAGACGTCGTCGGGACAGCAGGGTTTCGCTGCCGACCAGGCTTCCCGGCACACCGGAAGTAATCCTAGTGCCGCGCCGGTAGCCAGCACCGCGCCGGTAACCAATACCGCACCGGTAGCCGGTGCCGCGCCGGTAGCCCGTCCGGCGTCGGGCTTTTGTGGTGTCTGCACAAAAACTTGGCGGTGTCTGCACGAATGTGGGCCAAGGGGTGTTCGGCAGGCCGGGCGGGAGGACACAATACGGCGCAACTGCCGAGCCGGAGCAGCGAGCGGGGAGAATTCGTGAGCACTCAACGACTGGGCCTGGCGCAGGGCACCGCAATCTACGTCGGGGCGATCCTCGGCGCCGGCCTGCTGGCGCTGCCGGCGCTGGCCGCCGAAGTGGCCGGGCCCGCCTCGGTGCTCGCCTGGGGCCTGCTGCTCCTGCTGTGCGTGCCGGTGGCCGGCACCTTCGCCGCGCTCGGCTCCCGCTACCCGGACGGCGGCGGCATCGCCACCTTCGTCTACAAGGCCTTCGGCCGGCGGGCGTCGGCCGTGGTGGGCTACTGGTTCTACTTCGCCTGGCCGGTCGGCGGGCCGGCTACCGCCTACGTCGGCGGCCTCTACATCGCCGACGCCCTGGACGGCGGCCAGCGCACCGCGGTCACCGCCACCGCGCTGCTGCTGGCCGCCGCGTTCGCCACCAACGCCCTGGGACTTCGGGTCTCGGCCCGCATCCAGTTGGTGCTGGTGGGCCTGCTGGCGGTGCTGTTGCTGGTCGCCTGCCTGGCGGCGCTGCGCGACGCGAACTCCGACAACCTGCACCCGTTCACCCCGCACGGCTATCCCGCGGTCGGCCGGGCGGCCAGCCTGCTGTTCTTCTCCTTCGCCGGCTGGGAGGCGGTCACCCACCTGTCCGGGGAGTTCCGCAACCCGCAGAAGGACCTGCGCCGGGTGACCGCGCTGACCCTGATCGTGATCGGCATGCTCTACGTCGGGCTGGCCCTGACCTGCGTGCTGGTGCTCGGCCCACGGCTGGCCGACACCAAGGTGCCGCTCAGCGAACTGCTCACCCTGAGCTTCGGCGACGCCGCCTCGGCCGTCACCGCGACGCTGGCGGCGGTGCTCACCTTCGGCTCGCTGAACTCCTACCTGGCCGGCACCTCCCGGCTGGGCGCGGCGCTGGCCCGGGACGGCGCGCTGCCGGCGTGGCTGGCCAAGGGCCACGAGGTCGGCGAGACGCCCCGCCGCAGCCTCGCCGTGATCGCCGGCTGCGCCACCGCGGTGACCATCGTCGCCTGGCTGCTCGGCGCCAGCCTCGGCGACATCATCCTGGCCACCTCGGCGATGCTGCTGGTGGTGACGGTGGCCGGCCTGGTCGCCGGCGTCCGGCTGTCCCCGGTCGGCCGGCCGATCTGGTGGGGCGCGATCCTCGCCGCTCTCGCCATGGGGGTGGTGCTGCTGTTCTCCGGCTTCTACCTCGCCGTGCCGATCGGCCTGGCGCTGGCCGCCATCCTCTACACCCGGACCAGCGGATCCCGGCTGCGGGCCACGCCCGAACCGGCGGCTGCCGGACCGGTTGCCGAACCAGCCGCCGCCGAGCCGGGGCAGCCCGCCGCCCAGCTGGCTGGCGGGCCGGATCCCGACGGGCCCACGGACTGGCCGGAGCCCGTTCCGGCGGTCGGGACCTCGGCCGCCGACCCCGAGTGAGCCGGGCGGAACCCGAGCCGCCACCGCGACCGATCCGAGGCTGATCCTCCGCGCTCGGTGACGCCCGCCGGGGACTACCATGCCCTGACGCGGCGCTCGGAGGTGCCGCGTGCCGGGTGTGCGCTAGGTGCCGAGGAGGCCGGGGATGAAGTTTCGACTACAGCGGCAGGAGTTTGCCGAGGCGGTTGCCTGGACCGCGCGCAGCATCCCGACCCGGCTGCCGGTGCCGGTGCTGGCCGGCCTGCTGCTGCAGGCCCGCGACGGCCAGCTGCAGCTGTCCGGCTTCGACTACGAGGTCTCGACCCGCTGCGACCTGGACATCTCCCTGAGCGAGGAGGGCTCGGCAGTGGTGGCCGGCCGGCTGCTGGCCGAGATCACCAAGGCGCTACCGGCCAAGCCGGTGGACGTCGAGCTGGTCGGCGACAGCGTCGAGCTGACCTGCGGCGGCGCCCAGTTCACGCTGCCCACCCTGCCGCTGGAGGACTACCCGCGGCTGCCCCCGATGCCGGAGCTGGCCGGCACCATCAAGGCCGCCGAGTTCGCCACCGCGGTCAACCGGGTCAGCATCGCCGCCGGCCGGGACGAGACCCTGCCGATGCTCACCGGCGTGCAGGTCGAGATGGCCGGCGACCGGATCACCATGTCGGCCACCGACCGCTACCGGCTGGCGATGACCGAGCTGGACTGGCAGCCCGAGCGCCCGGACGTCGAGATGAGCGCGCTGATCCCGGCCAAGGCGCTGTCGGACACCGCGCGGGCGCTGGGCGCCGGCGGCGGTGACGTGCAGCTGCACCTGGACCCGGTGCCCGGTGACCAGGCGCTGGTCGGGCTGGGATCCCAGTCGCGCCAGACCACCTCGCGCATCATGTCCGGGCCCTACCCGAACGTCCGGGCGATCTTCCCGACCAGCCACAACAGCAGGCTCACGCTGGCCACCAAGGACCTGACCGACGTGGTGCACCGCATCGCGCTGGTCACCGACCGGGGCAACCCGCTGCGGTTGCAGCTGTCGTCCGGCGAGCTGGTGATCGAGGCCGGCGGGCTGGGTTCGGCTCGGGCCCGGGAGGCCATCGAGGCCCAGATCGAGGGCGAGGACCTCAAGATCGCCATCAACCCGCAGTTCATGTTGGACGGCCTGGGCGCGGTCGGCTCCCCCAACGTGGTGCTGTCCTTCGTCTCCACGCACAAGCCGGTGCTGATGCTGCCGGCCGACGAGAACGGCGAGGTCCTCCCCGGCTTCCGCTACGTCGTGATGTCGGTGCGGATGCCGGAGGGCTGAGCCGGCCGGCTGTTCGGCCGGCCAGCTGGTTCAGCCGGGTCGGTCAGTTCGGCCGGCCGGCCAGCTGGCTCAGCCGGTCGGGGACGGGCCCACCGGGCCTGCCGGATCCGGCCCCGGGCCGGGCACGCCGGGACCGGGCACTCCCGGACCGGGGTCTGGCGACGGCGGGGTGGGCGCCGGCGGTCCCGGCTGCGGACCGGGCCCGGGCGGTGACGGTGGGGTCGGGGTCGGCCCGACCGGATCCGGCTGCGTCGGGGTCGGTTCCGGCGCGATCGGCGGCACGGTGGGGCCGGGGTCGATCGGCGGCACCGTCGGGCTGGGTGAGATCGGATCGGTCATGTCACAACCTCCTGCACCTGGTCCTGCACAGCGTCGGCGTTACTCCCAACCTACCCACTCGGCGCGGCGTTGTCCCGAGTCGGCCGAGCCCAGCCGGGCGGAACTCAGCCGGGCCCAGCCACCCGGGGCCCAGCCGGGCCCAGCCACCTGCGGCTCAGCCGGTGGCGGCCTCCACCTCGTCCACCAGCTCGGCACAGGCCTGCGCCACCACCTCCGGATGCCGGCGCATGATCCAGTGGCCGCCCGGCACCGTGCGCACCCGCAGGTCGCGGACGTAGGGCGCCGGCGCCTCGGCCTGCAGCGCCACGCCCACGTACCGGTCGCCGGACGGCGCCAGCACCTGCACCGGGATGTCGACGGCAGCCGGCGCCCCGGCCGGCGGCCGCCGGTTCGCCCGGTACAGCTGCAGGCCGTGCAGCCGGTCGGCGAGCTCGTCCGGGTCCGAGCGGCTGGGTTTGCCCATCAGCCGGTCCAGCAGCCCGCTGCGCCAGCCCAGCTCGGCCAGTCCCGGCACCTGGAAGAGCACCAGGTAGGAGGACCGGCCGAGCTGTCGGGCCACCGTCGCCAGGTCCCGGCCGGACGGGCGCAGCTTGGAACGCAGCCAGCGGGCCGACATCCCCAGCCCCGGGCCGGAGATCGAGGTGTAGCTGGCGATCCGGCCACGCAGCCGGCTGCCGGTGACGCACTGCCAGCCCTGGATGGAGCCCCAGTCGTGGGCCAGCAGGTGCACCGGGCGGTCCGGGCTGACCGCCTGCAGCACCGCGTCGAGGTCGGCCTCCAGCTGGTCGAGCCGGTAGCCGGCGCGGCCGGCCGGGGTCCCGGACCGGCCGGCGCCGCGCACGTCGTAGCTGACCACGTAGAACCTCTCCCGCAGCAGGGCCACCACCGGCTCCCAGACTCCGGCGTTGTCGGGGTAGCCGTGGATCGCCACGACGGGAGGCGCGGCCGGGTCGCCGGCCCGGTACACGGCGAGTTGTATACCGTCGCTGGCGCTCACCTGGAGCAGATCGGTCATCGGTGCCTTTCCGGAGGTCGGGGACGGAGCGGGGGCAGAGCGTTGGGGTGGGACTACGGCCATTCAATGTGCAGCATGAAGCCACCTCCTTGTCAGCTGTTGGTTCAGCTGGGATCACGCGGGTCACCCGGGCCATGTCGCGCCGCGCGCTCGTAGGCGCAGCGCCGCCCACCGCGAGTGCTGGAACTCGCCAGCCATTGTGGTCGAGGGCTAGACGGAACGGCTATGTCATGGGTAGCCGATAGTGACAGTGCGGTAACACTGAGCCGCAGTCTTGCGGCATACTTCCAGCACTGAGCCGCGCGTATCGACAACTCACCCGCCATCCCCCCTCTGACCCCGGCATTCGCCCGGGAACGTTCGGAGTTCGATCGACGTCATGACCGCCCACAGCCTCGACCCGGCCCCCGGCCTGGCACGCGAGCGGCTGCGTGCGGTGCGCGGCTGGCGGTTGTGGACGATTCCGCCCAAGGCGGTGGCGGTGATCGTCTGCGTGGAGCTGGTCACCGTGCTCGCCGTGCTGGTCAGCCTCGTGGTCAGCTACCGCGAGTGCCTGACGGCGGTGGCGACGTCCCGGCTGCTGTTGCTGCTGGTGCTGGCCGTCGCCTACTCCGAGATCACCTACCGGATGCAGCGGATGCGCCGCTTCCTGGTCGGCAACGCGGTGCTGATCGGCCTGCACTCGGTGTGGGCGTTCGCCGGCGTGCTGATCCTGCCGATCGGCTACAGCGCCACCCTGGTGTGCGGGCTGTTCCTGGTCGCGGCCATGCGCCGCCGGCAGCAGAAGGCGGTCGCCTACCGGCTCACCTACACCGGCGCGACCGTGGTGCTGGCCACCCTGGCGGCCAAGCTGGTGATCACCGACCTCCAGCCGGACATCATCGCGCTGCCCTCCGGGGGCCGGACCGCGATGGCGATCACGGCGGCCGCGCTGGCCTTCTTCCTGGTCAACACCTCGCTGGTGGTGGCGGCCGTCCACCTCGCCACCGGGGCGCCGCTCGCCGACCTGACGCCGGCCAAGCAGGAGCTCGGGCTGGAGGCCGCCACCCTGGTGCTCGGGGTGATGATCGCCGAGACCAGCCTGCGGCTGGTCTGGTTCACCCCGACCGTGCTGATCCTGCTGGTGCTGCTGCAGCGCAGCTCGCTGGTGTCCCAGCTGGAGGTCGCCGCCACCACCGACTCCAAGACCGGGCTGCTCAACGCCGCGGCCTGGCAGGAGCTGTCCCAGCGCGAGCTGGTGCGTGCCCAGCGGGACGGTTCGCTGTGCGCGGTGCTGCTGATCGACCTCGACCACTTCAAGCGGGTCAACGACACCGCCGGGCACCTGGCCGGCGACGCGGCGCTGCGGGCCATCGGGGACGCGCTCAAACGCGAGCTGCGCGGCTACGACGCCGTCGCCCGGTTCGGCGGCGAGGAGTTCGTGGTGTTCCTCGACGACCTCGGAGCCGAGGCGGCCGGCCAGGTGGCCGAGCGGGTGCTGGCCCGGATCCGGGGCCTGGTGGTCGGTGGCGGCGACACCAGGATCTCGCTGACCGCCTCGATCGGCATGGCCGCCTACCCGCAGCACGGGCAAACCCTCACCGAGCTGATGGAGCAGGCCGACGGCGCGCTCTACACCGCCAAGCGGTCCGGCCGCGACCGGGTCGGGCTGCCGGGCCCGGCCGGCGTGGTCGCCGAGATCGCTGCCGAGATCAAGCACCCGCGCTGACCGGCGGCAGTCCACATCGCAACCTGCAACCCCTCACAGCTACCGCACAGCGTTGCCACGCACAGTGTTCGCATGACCTCGAACGAATACCCGCCGCCGTCCCAGCCCGGCGAGGATTCGACGCGGGCCGGCTCCGACACCGGGAACTACGGCGGCTACTACCCGCCGGCGCCGGGGGCCGCACCGCACCCGGCTTCGTACGGCTCCTACGGTGCCGGCAGCTCCTACGGCACCGGCGACGAGCCGCGCGGGACGTACCCGGGCCAGCAGAGCTACCCGGGTCAGCAGGCGTACCCGGGGCAGGCCTACCCGGCGCCGCAGGGCTACCCGGCGTCGCAGGGCTACCCGGCCACCCAGGGCTACCCGGCCCAATCCGGTTACCAGGGCGCGGGCTACCCGGGCTACCAGCACACCCAGCAGCTGCCGCCGACCGACGACCAGGTGCCGCCGGCCGATGACCGGGCCGGTTCCGGGGGCCGCGGCTCCCGCCCGCGCGGCCGGACGCTGCTGGCCACCGCGCTGCTGGCCGCCCTGCTCGGCGGCGGCGTCGGCGGCGGGCTGGTCGCGGTGAGCGAGCATGACGACCGGGCGGTCAACACCGGCCTGCGGATCACCAACGACACCGGGGCACCGGCCGCCAAGCTGGACGGCACCATCGCCGCGGCGGCGGCCAAGATCCGCCCCAGCGTGGTGACCATCGAGGTGAGCGGGGCGCAGGAGTCGGGCACCGGCTCGGGCGTGGTGATCCGGCAGGACGGCTACATCCTCACCAACGACCACGTGGTCTCGATCGGCAGCGGCAGCGGACAACTGCGGGTGACGCTGGCCGACGGGCGGACCGCCGCGGCCAAGATCGTCGGCCGGGACACCTCCGACGACCTGGCAGTGATCAAGGTGGACCTGACCGGCCTGACCGCGGCCACCTTCGCCAAGTCCAGCTCGCTGAGCGTCGGGCAGGCAGTGGTCGCGGTAGGCGCTCCGCTGGGACTGTCGGACACCGTGACCAGCGGCATCGTCAGCAACCTGGCCCGGCCGGTGCGCGCCGGCGACCAGGACCAGGCGGTGTTCGAAGCGGTCCAGACCGACGCCGCGATCAACCCCGGCAACTCCGGCGGCCCGCTGGTCGACCTGAACGGCTCGGTGGTCGGCATCAACGCCGCCATCGCCACCGACAACTCCGGCGGCGGCCTGCAGATCCCGGGCCAGCCGCAGCAGTCCGGCAACATCGGCATCGGCTTCGCGATCCCGGCCGACGAGGCCAGCCGGATCGCCAGCGAGCTGATCGCCACCGGCAAGGCCACCCACGCGGTGCTCGGCGTCGAGGTGGGCGGCAACCAGAGCAGCACCTCCTCCCAGGCCGGGGTGGCGCTGCGCTCGATCACCGCCGGCGGGGCGGCGGCCAAGGCCGGGCTGAAGGTGGGCGACGTCGTCACCTCGATCGACGGCCAGCGGGTGACCACGTCCGACTCGTTGATCGCGGCGATCCGCAACCACGCCCCCGGCCAGCAGGCCTCCCTCACCTACCTGCGCGGGGGCAAGTCCAGCGAGGTGAACGTGACGCTGGGTTCCTCCAGCAGTTAGAGCCAGCACCGGTACCCGCCCCCGGTCCGCCTGATCAGAACCCAGGCCGGCCGGGCCCGGGCACCGATCCCCAGCAGCCGGGTCGCGGCAGGTAGGTCGCGACCCGGCTGCGACCAATTCGGGGGCAGCCCAGGGCTGGCCTGGGAGCAAGGACCACCGTGACCGCGGGGCTACCGGCCGGTAACATCGCGGCCGTGGCCACCCATCAGGTCTTCAACGTCCCCGAGCCCTGGGCCGGGGTCAACCTCTTCGACTCCGACCGGGCGCTGACCGCCGCGCTGGCCGCGGCCGGTGTGAACGCCGGCCGGCTGGCCGGGCTCAGCGAGCTCGGCCGGCTGGCGGGCACCGCCGAGGCGCAGGAGTGGGCCCGGCTGGCGAACGAGTACCCGCCGGTGCTGCGCAGCCACGACCGGTACGGCCACCGGATCGACGAGGTGGAGTTCCACCCGGCCTGGCACGAGCTGATGCGGGTCGCGGTCGGCGCCGGGCTGCATGCCGCCCCGTGGGTCACCGCCGGCCCGAACCCCCACCTGGCCCGGGCCGCCGGCTTCTACGTCTGGGCGCAGCTGGAGCAGGGGCACGGCTGCCCGATCTCGATGACCTACGCGGCGCTGCCGACGCTGCGGCACAGCCGGGAGCTGTCGGCCGTCTACAGAGACGGTCTGACCAGCCTGGACTACGACCCCGGCCTGCGCGCCCCGGCCGACAAGGCCGGGCTGCTGGCCGGCATGGCGATGACCGAGAAGCAGGGCGGCTCCGACGTGCGGGCCAACACCACCCGGGCGGTCCGCACCTCTGACGGCAGCTACGCGATCACCGGGCACAAGTGGTTCTGCTCGGCGCCGATGTGCGATCTGTTCCTGGTGCTGGCCCAGGCCGAGGCGGGCCTGAGCTGCTTCCTGGTGCCGCGGGTGCTGCCGGACGGCAGCCGCAACCCGTTCGCGCTGCAGCGGTTGAAGAGCAAGCTGGGCAACCGGTCCAACGCCTCGTCCGAGGTGGAGTTCGACGGCACCACCGGCTGGCTGGTAGGGGACGAGGGCCGCGGGGTGCACACCATCCTGAAGATGGTGACCATGACCCGGCTGGACTGCGTAATCGGTTCGGCGGCGCTGCAGCGGGCCGCGCTGACCCAGGCGCTGCACCACGTCGGCGGCCGGGACGCCTTCGGCGCCCGGCTGGCCGACCAGCCGCTGATGCAGGAGGTGACGGCCGACCTCGCCGTGGAGGTGCAGGCCGCCACGGCGCTGTTCCTCCGGCTGGCCTCGGCGGTGGACTCCGCCGAGCTGCCGCTGCTGCGGCTGGCGGTGGCCGCGGCCAAGTATTGGGTGTGCAAGCGCACCCCGACGGTGGTGGGCGAGGCGCTGGAGTGCCTGGGCGGTGCCGGCTACGTGGAGGAGTCGCCGCTGCCGCGCTACTTCCGGGAGTCGCCGCTGAACTCCATCTGGGAGGGGTCGGGCAACGTTCTCGCGCTGGACGTGGTGCGGACCGCCACCCGGGAGCCGGAGGCGGTGCAGGCCCTGCAGGACGAGCTGGCGCTGACCGCCGGCGCCGACCCCCGACTGGACGCCGCCACCGACCGGCTGGCCAGGCAACTGGCGGCGCTGGGCGCCGACCCGGACGCCGATGCCCGGTCCGCCCGGGAGCTGGCCGGCCTGCTGGCCCGCACCCTGCAGGCCGGGCTGCTGGTCCGGGCCGCGAACCGGCCCGGTGCCGATCCCGGCAGCAGCGCGGTGGCGGAGGCGTTCCTGGCCAGCCGGCTGGCGGCCGAGGGCGGGTACGGCGGGCATGCCGGTGCCGGGCTGGGCCGCGCCGGCTGTGTGGCGGTGCTGGACTACACCGCTCAATCAGCCCGTAACTCGACATAACGGATCGGTTACGGTTGGCCGAATCCGTGAAGTTCGCGTGAGCTATTGATTACGGTGCGTGACGTCACGGATGACAGGGAGTAACACGGAATGTTCGGTTTTCAGAGCACCGCACAGCGTTTGTGCCTCGTGCTGATCCTGCTCGTGCTGGCCGCGTTGTGCCTGCCCACCGACCCGGCGTCGGCCGACCCGGGGCCGGCAGCGCGTCCGGCTGCCTCAGTCGTCAGCGGGTCCTGAGGCCTTCTCCGGCTCCTCGGCGGTCTCGTCCTCGGGCAGCTCGTCGTCAGCCGTCTCGTCGGCGGCGGGTGTCTTGGTAGCAGGCCGGGAGATCCGCACGGTGCCCGCGTCGAAGTCGACCCGGCGGCCGCCGGAGGCGTCGCCCACCTCCTCGCGGGTGGACTGCAGCCGGCGCTTCTCCTCATCCATGTGGCGCTTGCCCGGATTGAAGAGCGTGTCGATTCCCCACTCGGTCATGCCGCCAGCCTACGCGCCGAATGGGCACTGTGCCCCGATCGGGACTGCCCGCAGGTTGCGGACCCGACGTAGCCTTTAGGCATGAGCATCCTGCGCCCGAAGCCCCAGCTGGTGACCGCCGAGAACGCCCTGCCCGGCCGCGCGGACTACCTGTTCAGCATCCCCGAGACGCACTACGTGACCGGCCGCCGGATTCGCGAGCCGTTCGAGCGGGACGGCCTCGAAACCGCGGTGTTCGGGATGGGCTGCTTCTGGGGTGCGGAGAAGGACTTCTGGCAGCACGACAACGTCTTCTCGACCGCGGTCGGCTACGCCGGCGGGTTCACCCCGTACCCGACCTACGAGGAGACCTGCACCGGACGGACTGGGCATGCCGAGGCGGTCCGGGTGATCTTCGACCCGGCCGACATCAGCTACGCCGAGCTGCTCAGCGTCTTCTTCGAAAACCACGACCCGACCCAGGGCATGCGGCAGGGCAACGACGTCGGCAGCCAGTACCGCTCGGCGATCCTCTACACGAGCGAGGCGCAGCGCGAGCAGGCCGAGGCGGCCGCCGTGGCGTTCGGCAAGCGGCTGGCCGAGGCCGGCTACGGCGCGATCACCACCGAGATCGCCCCGCTGCGCGAGTTCTACTACGCCGAGGACTACCACCAGCAGTACCTGGCCAAGAACCCGTACGGCTACTGCCCGATGCTGGCCACCGGCGTGAGCTGCCCGGTCGGGCTGTTCGCCCCGAGCAGCTGACGGCCCGCCGGCTCCGGCCGGCCGCCGTTAGGCTTTCCGATCATGAGGATCTTGCTGATCGGCGCGACCGGGACGTTGGGCAGCGCGGTGCTGGCGGCATTGTCGGACAGGGCCGAGGTGCTCACCGCCTCACGCTCCGGTGAGTACCCGGTGGACCTGACCGACCCGGCCAGCATCACCGCCCTGTACGACCGGGTCGGCAGCATCGACGCGGTCGCGGTCAGCGCCGGGGTGACGCCGTTCAAACCGCTGGCCGAGCTCACCCGGGCCGACTACTCGGCAGGCCTGACCGACAAGCTGCTCGGCCAGGTCGAGCTGGTGCAGCAGGGACTGGGACGGCTCGCCGACGGCGGCAGCTTCACCCTGGTCAGCGGGGTGCTCGCCTACGACCCGATCGTCACCGGCGCAGTCGCCGCGACGGTCAACGGAGCGCTGGACTCCTTCGTCCGCGCCGCCGCCATCGAACTGCCGCGCGGCCTGCGCATCAACGCGGTCAGCGCCACCGTGTTCGAAGAGGCCTGGGAGGCCTACGGCGACTACTTCCCGGGCTACAAACCGGTCCCGACCGCCGAGGCGGCCCGCGCCTACGTCAAGTCGGTCTTCGGCCGGCAGACCGGCCAGATCTACCGCGTCGGCTACTGAGCCGCCGTAGTCCCCCGGCCGGCCAGCTGCGGGCGGGCCGGGCTACCGGTTCTGCGCCAGCCGCTGCTGGATGGACTGCTGCAGCCGCTGCAGGCCCGGCAGGCCCACCAGCGGAAGCTGGCTCTCGATCAGCTGCAGGACGTCGCGATCGGAGCGCACCGCCTCGCTGGACTGGATGAGCACCGTCCCGCTACCGGTGAAGTCGAACTGGCGCTCCTCGCCGGACGAGGCGCCCAGCACCGCCATCGCCGAGCCGAGGAAGCCCACCATCCAGCCCGCGTCGTAGCGGTGGCTCGGGCTCGGGCAGTCCGCCCAGCCCAGCAGCGCCTCGGGATCGACCCGCAGCGGCGGCTCGGCGAACATCACCGCGCCGGAGGAGGAGGCGAGGAACTTCCCGGTCCCGATCAGGGTCAAAAAGCCCGGCACGATCGACTGCTGCAGCGCCAGGCTGCCCTCGAACGCCAGCAGGTTCGACGCGCGGATGGTGAGGTTGCCCTCGTCCAGGTCGTAGGAGTTGATCTCATACCCCCGGTCGCCCAGCACCAGCTTGCCGTGCCCCTCGGCCACCACCCAGTCCTGCGCATACAGCGGTGAGGAGAACTGCGCGGTGACCATCTGGTAGGCGATCCCGCTCAGGCCGCGGCCACGCACGGCGACGAACTGCAGCGAGCCGTAGAAGGCGATCATGGCGCCCTTGGTCAGGAACCAGGGCTTGGTGATCTCCAGCGAGTACGCGTAGGGGTTGTCCGGCACGTTGTCGTTGTCGGGCAGCGAGGCCGGGTTGTGCACCGTGATCGTCACAGCTTCTGCTCCGATGCCTGGACGTAGACCACGCCGTCGCCGCGCAGCTCGAGTTGCATGGCCTCGCCGCCGCCCCGTCCCACCGCGTCGCGCCAGCCCACCTTGGCCGCCAGCTTGACCTCGACGTTGCCCCGGTGCCCGACGTAGGCCTGCGGGTCGACGAAGGTGCCGCCGCCGGGACGTACCGGCAGCTCGATGGTGCCGCCGTGGCTGAGCAGCACCGCCGCGCCGTGGCCGGACAGCTGGGTGGTGAACATGCCCTGGCCGGTGACCGCGCCACGGACCATCCCGCGCAGCCCGCCGCCGCCGGAACCGCCCGAGGCCAGCGGCACCACCGCCGACTGCAGGTTCGCCGTGTGGGCCAGCAGCCGGCTGGCCTCGACCACCAGCCGGTCGCCCTGCAGCGCCACCACGGTGACGTGCAGCCCGGCCCGGCCGTAGTGCACCTCGCCGTTGCCGGTGGCGGCCATCATCACCTCGTGCTCGCCGGCCATGGCGCGTCCGGCCATGCCGACCACCCCGCCCATGCCCCCCATGCCACCGGCGCCGCCCGGGCTGTGCGGCACGAACCGGACGTCGCCGGTGTAGAAGAGCATCGCGCCCTTGCGGGCCAGCACGTCGCCACCGGTGGCCAGGTCGGCCTTGACCACCTTGGAGTTGACCTTCTCGAACGTCATACCCGCTCCGCCGGCTGGATGTAGACCGCGCCCTGGCCGTCCCAGCGCAGCGAGAACGGTTCGCCGCTGCCCTCGCCGATGGCCGCGGCCCAGGAGACGTCGGTGACGAAGGACTGGCTGAGCTGGCCGCGGGCGGCGACGAACGCGTCCGGGTCGACTACCAGCGGGTACTGGGGCGACACCTCCAGGCCGATCAGCGGGCCGCCGGCGGACAGGATCGCCACCTGGCCGGTCCCGGTCACCGTGGTGGTGAACAGTCCCTGGCCGGTGGCCGCGCCGCGGACGCCGGCGAACTTCACGTTCATCCGCAGCTGGCCGACCAGGGCGAGCAGCTGGCGCGACTCGACCTGCAACGTCTCGTCGTTCAGCTCGACGAGCGTGACGTCCTGGGCGTCGAGGGCGAAGTAGACCACTCCCGAGCCGGTGCACTCCATCAGGGACAGCGACTCACCGGTGGCCCGGCGCTTGAGGCCGGCCAGCGCGCCCTCACCGCCGCCGAAGCCGGCGCTCTTGAACTGCACCTGGCCCTCGTAGGCCACCATCGAACCGCTGATCGCGCGGACGCTGGTGTTGTGCAACTCGGCTTCCAGCACCCGCCGGCCGTTGGTTCGCAGCTGGCTCATCGACCCTCCCCCGGGCCTGTCGACGGGCCCGTTGGCGGGCCAGCCTGGACGGGGAGGCTAGCAGCGAGCGAGTCCCGCCGTCTGGCGAATGGCCGGCGGCCGGTACCTGGCATGCTCGCCGGGTGACCGGCTTCGACTTCGACTTCGGCCGGCTGCGCCGGCACCCGGACGTCGAGGCGCCGAACCTGCACGCCGTCGACGCCACCGACCGGCTGCTGCTCGACACCGCCGCCGGGTCGCTGGCAGGCGCCGGCCCGGGCGAGGTGGTGGTGCTCGGTGACCGGTACGGCGCGCTGACGCTGGGCGCGGCCGGCCGGTTCGGCTGCATCGGCCTGCGCTGCCACACCGACGCGCTGACCGGCGAGCTGGCGCGGGCCGCGAACGCCGACCGGCTGGGGCTGGCCGGCAGCTACGCCGACTGCGCCCTGGCCGCCGAGCTGGTCGCCGGCGCCCGGGTGGTGCTGGCCCAGGCGCCGAAGGGCCTGGACGAGCTGGCCGAGTGGGTGGGCCTGATCGCCGCGCACGCCGACCCGGCGGTCCAGGTGTTCCTCGGTGGCCGGGTGAAGTACCTGACGCCGGCGGTGAACGAGGTGCTGGGGCTGGCGTTCGGCACGGTGACCGCAGGGCTGGCCCGGCAGAAGTCCCGGGTGATCACCGCGTCCGGGCTGCGGGGTGGCGCGTCGTTGCCGGAGTTCCCGAAGCGGGAGTGGCATGCCGACCTCGGCATGACGGTGTGCGCGCACGGCGGGGCGTTCGCGGGTACCCGGATCGACATCGGCACCCGGCGGCTGCTCGGGGTGCTGGACCAGCTGCCCGCCGTTCCCGCCGCGATCGACCTCGGCTGCGGCACCGGGGTGCTGGCGGTGGCGCTGGCCAGGCGGGGCGTCCGGGTGCTGGCCAGCGACACCTCGGCGGCGGCCGTCCGGTCCTGCCGGGCGACCGCCGAGGCGAACGGGGTGGCCGGGCTGGTCACCGTCCGGCGGGACGACGCGCTGGCCGCGGTGCCGGCCGGCAGCGTTTCGCTGATCGTGTGCAACCCGCCGTTCCACCTCGGCGGGGCGGTGCACGCGGGTGCGGCCGTCCGGCTGTTCTCCGCGGCTGCCCGGGCCCTGGCACCCGGCGGCCAGCTGTGGACGGTGTTCAACAGCCACCTGGGCTACTCGTCCGTGCTGGGCCGGCTGGTTGGGCCGACCCGGACGGTGCAGCGCGACCCGAAGTTCACCGTGACGGTGTCGAGCCGGCGCTGAGGAACCGCCGCCGGCGACCACCCGGACCGCGGGCCCTCCCGCACTCCGCGAATTTCTGGTGCCGTCCCTGCGGGAGAGAGGAGCGCGATGAGACAGCTCGGGAAGGACGAACTCGATGAGTTGGGCCGGCTGTGGGATCAGCTGGCACAACTCTTTCCCTTCAATGGCCCGCCGATGACGCACGACCAGACAATCGTGGCAAGCCTCGACGCGCTCTTGGCAGGTGTGGTCAGCAGCGCCGGCCGAGTAGGCGGCGACGGCTTGGCCGAGTTCGAATCGGTCCTTTCCTCGGAACCCGAATCCGCGGCGCTGCAGGGCATCCTCGATCGGGTGGCGGTCGTCCTGGGCCTCGACACTTCGACTTCTCCGTGCCGACGGGACGGGTCGATGGCTGGTGACGAACCGATCGTTCCCGACCGGGGCCGGTGGCCGGACGGCAGGCTGGCCCGCATCACCTCCGGCGACCTGGAGGGGATGTACATGCTGGTCGCTCCCGAAACTGAGGGACGGTGGATCGTCTACGTCTGCGAAGACCCGCAGACCATGCGCCACGAGTCCCCCCACCAGGAGGACTGGGGCATCGTCGACGACGAGGGTCTGAAGGTCGCCCTGGCTGCTCAGGACTTCTACTGGGTCAGGGGCAAGGACGAGGCCCTGATCGAGGACCGCATCTTCGGGCTGCGCGAGGTATGGCGGCGACGGAACCGGCGGGGCGGTCGGCTCCGCTCCCTCCTGGGCTTCTTCCGCGGGCCGCGCTGACCGCCGGCGGTCAGCAGGAGCGGTGCAGCAGGGCCTTGGCGAAGCCGCCGGTCTGGTAGAAGAACTGGTAGCCCCAGCCCCGCAACGACGGCCGGGCGGAGGTGGCCACCATCCGCACCGTGCCCGGCATGCAGCGGTCGACGATCAGCCGGGCCCGGGACACGTGGTAGACCGAGGTGACCACCAGCACCGAGTGCCAGTTGTGCTGCCGGGCCAGCCGGCCGAACTCCTCGGCCTCGCCGCGGGTGGTGGTCGGGTCGGGCTGGAAGCAGATCACCCGGTAGCGCGGGTTGTCATCGGCGCAGGCCGGCACCCGCTGCCGGCCCTTGGCCCAGCCGATCGAGATCACCAGGGTGCCGGCGTAGCCCGCGTCGGCCAGCCGGATCCCCTCTTCCGCCCGGCCGTCCACGGTCGGTGAGCCGAGCACCAGGATCGCGTCGCTGTGCACCGGCCGGTCCATCCTGGGCCGGACCACCAGCAGGAAGCACGCCGTCAGCCAGAACAGCAGCAGGACGAGCGCCGCCACCACCAGCCGGCGCAACCACGAGAATCGCCGGACGGCTGCACCCCCGCCGCGCCGGCCGGAACGCCGCCGTGCCACCCCCGTCACCGGCACAGCCTAACCAGCGGGACGCCGCCGGCTTCAGGTCTGCGAGGAAGCCGAGCGCGCGCCGTGCCGGAGGAGCCATCCGACGACGTCGTCGGCTCCGGCGCGGCGGGCCGCGTCGAGCGGGGTGAGCCCGTCGTAGCCGACCCAGTCGAGGTCGGCGCCGGATTCCAGGAGCACGGCCGCGGTGCCGACCTGCCCGCCGTGGCAGGCGCCCCAGAAGCTGCTGGTGACGTCCTCGGCGGTGGGCCGGCCGGCGAGGTGGTGTTCGACCCGGTCCAGCAGGCCGAGGGCGGCTGCTTCGAAGAGGTTGGTGGCTGCGCCCCGCTCGACCAGCCGGCGGGCGGCGTTCCATTGCCCGAATGCGGTGGCGTCGGCCATCGGAGTACCGCCCGCGATGACCGCACCGGGAGCGTCGATGTCGGCGCCGGCGTCCAGCAGGGCGTCGACGGCCTCGGTGTCGTCGTTGCTGGCCGCCCAGTGCAGCGGAGTCTCGGAGTGCTCCCCGTCGAAGCGACTGTTCGGATCCGCTCCCGCTGCCACCAGGATCGCGATGGTGGCGGCCACGTCGGGCCGGTGCCCGGGCCAGTCGGTGGCGATGTGCAGCAGGCTGCGGCCGCGGAAGCGGGCGGTGGCCAGGCCGGGCTGGTCGGTGAGAAGCTGCCGCAGCCCGGGCAGGTCACCGGCCCGGATCGCGGTGATCACGGCATGTTCGGAGCCGTCGTCGGTCACGCGGTCCATGATGCCCCGCCCGGCACGGCAGTAGTCTGACCGCGTGCCAGAGCTACCGGAAGTAGAGGCGCTCGCCGCGTTCCTGCGCGAGAACGCGTTCGGACGGACCGTGATCCGTTCCGACGTGGCCGCCTTCAGCGCCGTCAAGACCTTCGACCCGCCGCTGACCGCGCTCAACGGCCTCACCGTCACCGGCGCCAACCGGTACGGCAAGTTCCTCGACCTCGAGGTGGACGGCCTGCACCTGGTGACCCACCTGTCCCGTGGCGGCTGGCTGCAGTGGCGCGAGCGGCTCTCCCCGGTGCCGCCCAAGCCCGGCCGCGGGCCGCTGGCCTTCCGGCTGCACCTGGCCCCGCCCCTGGAGGCCGAGGACTCCGATGACGCGGCCGGCTTCGACCTGACCGAGGCCGGCACCCAGAAGCGGCTGGCGGTCTACCTGGTCCGCGACCCGCTCGACGTGCCCGGCATCGCCCGGCTCGGCCCGGACGCGCTGCAGGTCGACCTGGACACCTTCGCCGCCCTGCTGGCTGGTGAGCGGGCCCAGATCAAGGGCGTGCTGACCAGCCAGTCGATCCTGGCCGGCATCGGCAACGCCTACTCCGACGAGATCCTGCACGCCGCCAAGCTGTCTCCGTTCGCGATCGCTGCCCGGCTCACCGAACCCCAGGTCAGCACCCTTTACACCGCGATGCGCCAGACCCTGACCGACGCGGTGACCCGGTCGGTGGGCCAGCGGGCCGCCACCCTGAAGTCGGAGAAGCGCAGCGGGCTGGCGGTGCACGCCCGTACCGGCCTGCCCTGCCCGGTGTGCGGGGACACCGTGCGCGAGGTGTCCTTCGCCGACAAGTCGCTGCAGTACTGCCCGACCTGCCAGACCGGCGGCAAGAACCTGGCCGACCGCCGGCTGTCCCGGCTGGTCAAGTGAGCACCCCGGCCGGATGAGCCCTCGGCCGGGTGAGTACGTCGCTCGAGTGAGCACGCGATGCGGCGCTGCGGAATACCGACAAAGGGTCCGACGGGGCACACTGGAGCCCGTGACGAAACCCGGGTCCCGGTAGACCGCCGATGGCACGACCGCTCTCGCGGAACCGGACCCGTCCGGTGCTGGAGCCCAACCCCGACCCGCTGGTGATCGCCCATCGCGGCGCCTCCGGCGAGGTCGCCGAACACACCCTGCCCGCCTACCTCGCCGCCATCGCCACCGGCGCCGACGGGCTGGAGTGCGACGTCCGGCTGACCCGCGACGGCCACCTGGTGTGCGTGCACGACCGCACCGTCAACCGCACCTCCAACGGCAGCGGCATCGTCAGCGAGCTGGACCTGGCCGGCCTGCAGGAGCTGGACTTCGCCTCCTGGCACACCGAGCTGCCGCACTCGGCCGACGAGCTGGTCACCGACTCGCCCTACTCGCCCTCGCCATACCTGGCCGGTGTCGCGCCGGACCGCGAGACCCCGGGCGGCACCACCGTGCTGACCCTGGAGACGCTGCTCGGCGTGGTCGCCGACGCCGGCCGGCCGATCCGGCTGCTGGTCGAGACCAAGCACCCGACCCGGTACGGCGGGCTGGTGGAGAAGGAGCTGGTCCAGCTGCTGCGCCGGTTCGGCTGGGCTGACCCTGAGGGGACGGTGGTCGGCGGCCGGCCCGGCCCGGGCGGCGACGGCTGGGACGCCGGGCACCCGGTGACCATCATGAGCTTCGCCCCCACGGCGCTGCGCCGGATCCGGCAGCTGGCCCCGTCGGTGCCGCTGACCCTGCTGATGGAGCGCTGGACGCCGCTGCGCCGCGACGGCGGGCTGCCCACCGGGGTGCGGATCGGCGGCCCCGGCATCCGGCTGCTGCGCACCGACCCGGACTACGTCAAGCGGGCCCACCACGCCGGCAACCGGGTGTTCTGCTGGACGGTGGACTCCCCGGACGACGTCGGGCTGGTCCGCGACCTGGGGGTGGACGCGATCATCACCAACCGGCCGGCTGCGGTGCTGACCCAGCTGCGGGAGTCCCGGACCGGCGGCTGACAAACCCCGCCAATCGCGGCGGGTAACCGGGCCTGCGCACAAAGTAATTGCGCAAGCAAGGTTTAACACCAGTCACGGACGGGTACATACCTGGCATCGCAGCAGCACCCAGCACGCTGCCCGGCGCCGGGGAGGAACCGATGACCACGCTGTGGCTCCGGCACACCCCAAGCAGCGCCGCCCTCGCCCGGCGCAGCGTGCTGGTCGCCTTCGGAGCGGCCGGGGTGGCCGGTGAGCCGGCCCACGACGCAGCCCTGATCGTCAGCGAACTGGTCGGCAACGCCGTCCGGCACGCCGCGCCGCTGCCGTCCGGGCAGCTGGCGGTGCGCTGGGTGGTGGACCGGGACGGCTACTCGGTCTCGGTGACCGACGGCGGTTCGAGCACGCCGGCCACCGGCCGCCGGATCGCCGCCCGCTCGGCCGGCGCCCAGGACCCGTCCGGTCGCGGCTTGAGGATCGTGGCCGCCCTCGCCGACACCTGGGGAGTGGCCGCCGAGGACGGCGCCACCACCGTGTGGGCACGCACCCGGATGCCCCAGGCCAGCTGACCACAGGGCTGACAGACCAGCCGAACAGCCCCGGCTGAACCGCGCCAGCTAACAACCAGCAGCGTCAGGACGACCGGGCGGCCGTGGTCGGCAGGCCGCGCATCACCCGCAGCGCCACCGACAGGGTCGCCAGGTCCACCGGGTCCCGCGACAGCGCCTCGGCAAAGGTGGTCCGGGCCCGTTCCACCCGCTCCGGGTTCTGCTCGGCCCAGGCGTCCAGCCGCTCGGTGGCCAGCAGCGAGGAGTCGGTGTCCTTGAGCACCGAGGCGGTGATCGCGGCCAACGCGGCGTAGACGTCGTGCCGGATCGCCGCCCGGGCCAGCGCCGACCACCGGTCGTCGCGGGGCAGCCGGGTGACCGCGGTGAGGATGTCGTCGACGCTCAGGCGCTCCGACAGCGCGAAGTGCAGGTCGGCCACCTCGGCGGCCGGCCGGTCGTTGGCGACCGCGATCTCGACCACGTCCAGCAGCAGGAACGCCCGCAGCAGGCAGGTGATCTCCAGCGCCAGCTCGCGCGGCAGGCCGTGCCCGACCAGCCGGTCCACCTCGGCGTAGAGGCTCTCCCGTTCCCGGCCGCGCAGCAGCTGGGGCACCTTGGGCCGCAGCTCCGCCACGGTCGGGCCGAACCGCTCGATCTCGGCGGTCACGTCGCTGATCGGGAACCGGACGTCGACCAGCCAGCGCACCGCGCGGTCCATCGTCCGGCGCACCTCGCGGTAGCCGATGTGCTGGGCGTTGGCCGGCACCTGGTTGTCCAGCGCCTCCAGGTCGGCCCAGATCTCCTCCAGGCCGAACACCTTGCGCACCACCGTGTAGGCCCGGGCGATCTGCGCCGGGTCGGCCGAGGTCTCCTCCATGGCCCGGTACACGAACGTGGTGCCGCCCCGGTTGACCAGGTCGTTGACCACGAAGGTGGTGATGATCTGGCGGTGCAGCGGGTGCTCGGCCAGCTTGTCGGCGAACCGCTCGGCGATCGGGCGCGGGAAGTAGCTGCTCAGCACCCGGCCGAACCACGGCTCGTCCGGCAGCGTCGAGGAGCCCAGCCGCTCGGCCAGCACGATCTTGACGTAGGCGGCCAGCACCGCCAGCTCCGGCGAGCTCAGCCCGCTGCCCTCGGCCTCCCGGGCGGCCAGCTCCTTGTCGGTGGGCAGGAACTCCAGGTCCCGGTGCAGCTTGCCGGCCTTCTCCAGCTCGCGGATCAGCCGCCGGTGCACCGACAGCAACGCCCGGGCACCGTGCCGGGCGACGCCCAGCAGCACGTTCTGCTCGTAGTTGTCGCGCAGCACGAGTGCCGCCACCTCGTCGGTGACCGAGGCGAGCAGCTGGTTGCGGTGCGCCATGTCCAGCTCGCCGGCCTGGACGGCGTGGTCGAGCAGGATCTTGATGTTCACCTCGTGGTCGGAGGTGTCCACGCCGGCGGAGTTGTCGATGGCGTCGGTGTTGATCCGGCCGCCGCCCCGGGCGAACTCGACCCGGCCGCGCTGGGTGAAGCCCAGGTTGCCGCCCTCGCCGACCACCCGGGCGCGCAGCTGGCTGCCGTCGGCGCGCAGCGGGTCGTTGGCCTTGTCGCCGGCGTCGAGGTGCGACTCGGTGGAGGCCTTGACGTAGGTGCCGATGCCGCCGTTCCAGAGCAGGTCCACCGGGGCGAGCAGGATGGCGTGGATCAGCTCGTTCGGCGTCATCTTTCCGGCGCCGGTGGCGATGCCCAGCGCCTCGGCGGCCTCGGCCGAGACCTCGATGGTCTTCTGGGTGCGGGGGAACACCCCGCCGCCGGCCGACAGCAGCTCGGCGGAGTAGTCGGCCCAGCTGGAGCGGGGCAGCTCGAACAGCCGGCGCCGCTCGGCGTGGGAGCTCGCCGCGTCCGGGTTCGGATCCAGGAAGATGTGCCGGTGGTCGAAGGCAGCCACCAGCCGGATGTGCTCGCTCAGCAGCATGCCGTTGCCGAACACGTCCCCGGACATGTCGCCGACGCCGACCACCGTGAAGTCCTGGGTCTGGGTGTCGACGCCCAGCTCGCGGAAGTGGTACTTCACCGACTCCCAGGCGCCCCGCGCGGTGATGCCCATCGCCTTGTGGTCATAGCCCACCGAGCCGCCGGAGGCGAAGGCGTCGCCGAGCCAGAAGCCGCGCTCGATCGCGATGCCGTTGGCGATGTCGGAGAAGGTGGCGGTGCCCTTGTCGGCGGCCACCACCAGGTACGGGTCGTCCCCGTCGTAGCAGCGGGTGGCAGGCGGTTTCGCGACGTACTGGTTGCCGGCCGGGTCGCGGCGGAAGTTGTCGGTCAGCTCCAGCAGCGAGGTGATGAAGCTCTTGTAGCAGGCGATCCCCTCGGCCAGCCACGCGTCCCGGTCGACCGCCGGGTCCGGCAGCCGCTTGGCGACGAAGCCGCCCTTGGACCCGACCGGCACGATCACCACGTTCTTGACCATCTGCGCCTTGACCAGGCCCAGCACCTCGGTGCGGAAGTCCTCCCGGCGGTCCGACCAGCGCAGCCCGCCGCGGGCCACCGAGCCGAACCGCAGGTGCACGCCCTCCATCCGGGGCGAGTACACCCAGATCTCGTACAGCGGCCGGGGCTCGGGCAGCTCGGCCACCGCGTGCGGGTCCAGCTTCACCGCGAAGGTCTCCGGACCCACCCCGTTGGCGTCCCGGCGGTAGTAGTTGGTGCGCAGGGTGGCGGTGATCAGGCTGAGCAGCGAGCGCAGGATGCGGTCCTGGTCCAGGCTCGACACCCCGGCCAGCTGGGCATCGATCTCGGCCCGGATGCGGCCCTGCGGCTCGGTGCCGGCGGTCGGGTCGCCGTCGTCGGCCGGCTCCTCGCGCTCGGGGTTGAACCGGGCGTCGAACAGCTCCACCAGCAGCGCCGCGATCCGGCTGTGCTGGCTGAGGGTCTCCTCGATGTAGCCCTGGCTGTAGGTGGTGCCGGCCTGCCGCAGGTACTTGGCGTAGGCACGCAGCACGGTGGCCTGCTGCCAGGTCAGGCCCGCCCGCACCACCAGGGCGTTGAAGCCGTCCTGCTCCACGCCGCCGGCCCACAGCATCCGCAGGGTGTCGATCACCGCTGCCGAGCGCTCCGGCGAGAAGTCCACCCCCTCGCCGAGCTTGAGGCCGAAGTCGTAGATCCAGGACGAGGTGCCGTCGGTGCGCTCGACCTCGTAGGGCCGCTCGTCGAGCACCTCGATGCCCATCAGCTCCAGCATCGGCAGGGTGCGGCCCAGCGACAGCGGGGTGCCGGTCCGGAAGATCTTCAGGCGCCGGTCGGCCGGGTCGTCGGCGGCCGGGGTGTAGACCTCGAAGCTCAGCCCGTCGGTGTCGGGCAGCGCCTCCAGCCGGCGCAGGTCCACCACCGCGGTGGACGCGCCGAAGTCCTCCTTGTACGCCTCGGGGAAGGCGCCGGAGTAGCGGCGCAGCAGCCGGTCGGCCTCCTGCTCGCCGACCCCGACGGTCAGCAGGTCGGCCAGGTCGTCGCTCCACCGGCGGGTGACCTGGGCGACCCGGGACTCCACCGCCGCCCGGTCCGGGTTGGGCACCTCCTCGCCGGGACGCAGCGCGATCAGGAACTGCATCCGGGCCATGCCCAGCTCGACGATCCGGTCGTCCCGGCCGATCACCTTGCCCGGCCAGTGCGACAGCACCACGTCGCACACCTTGCGCCGGGTCTCCGGGCCGAACCGGTCGCCGGGGAAGTACACCAGGACGGTGACGAAGTCGCGGTTGAGGTGCACCCGGGCGAACACCCCGATGCCGCGCCGCTCGGCCCGGTCGACGACCAGCTGGGAGAGGCGGAGCAGGTCCGGCGTCGGTGCCTCCAGCAGCTCGTCGCGGGGCAGCGTGCGCAGCGCCGCCAGCAGCTGCCGGCCGGTGTGGCTGTTGGCCCGGGCCCCGGAGCGCTGCAGCACCTCCGCGATCCGGCGGCGCACCACCGGCACCCGGCCGACGGTGCCGTCCGACTCATCGGTGATCAGGCCGAGGAAGACGTGGATCTTGGCAGCCTCGCCGTCCGAGGCCGGCGCGATCACCGTCACGCAGTCATACCGGGTGGAGCGGCGGACCGTGGAGACCATCGGCGACTTGAAGATCACCAGCGGCGCCCCGGACCGGTAGGCCGGCAGCAGCTCCAGCGGCGAGATGCTGGCAGCACCCCGCAGCACGCCGCGCTCGGTGCTGGTCGGTGCCGCCGACCGGGACGGGCTGGTCAGCTCGTTGGCCGAGTAGGCCGCGTGGCCGAGGATGATGAAGTTGCCGTCGGCCAGCCAGCGCAGCAGCTCGCCGGCCTCGCAGGAGGTGTCGCGGTCGAACTCGCCGGGGTCGGCCTCGATCCGGTCGGCCAGCTCGCGGATCAGCCGGTACAGGTAGGGGGCATCGGCCACCGCGTTGTGCACGTCGGCGATCACCCGGCGCAGGTCCGCGGCCACCTGGTCGTGCTCGGAGTCCGGTATCAGCGTGGTCTCGATGTGCAGCCAGGACTCGGCGGCCGCCCCCTCGGGCACCTCGGCGGTGTCCTCCAGGTCCAGCACCTGGGTGACCACCCCGTCGGCGTCGCGGCGCACCACGATCTGCGGGTGCAGGAAGTGCTCGATGACGTGGCCGGTGCGCTCCAGCTCGGCCCGGGTGGAGTCCACCAGGTACGGCGCGTCCTCGGTGACCATGTCGATGCTGGTCGCCTCGCCGTCCAGGTCGGCGATCCGGATCACCGTCTCGCCGGGCTTGCGGGTCCGGGCGGCGGCGAAGTGCCGGCGGGCGAGTTCGGCGAGCGCGCGGGCCGGCCGGCCGGGCAGCTGTGCGGAGGCCCGCATCAGGTAGCGGCGCAGGAAGACGTCTTCGTCCGGGGGTTGGCTCGTCCCGTGGCCGGAGCTGGTCACGCCCGCATCCGCGGAAAGGTCGGTCATCGCGATGTCACCTCGTTGTGACGGTTTCGAACGGGCCGGGGGCACCTGCGCTGGCGCCGCGTTCACCGGGAAGCCCTGACCTAATGGAACCACAGCCGCAGTTGCGGCCCGTCGCGACCGTCATCGAGCGACCTCCCGCCTGTGCTGCCGCTTCTGATCTGGCAGCCTGCCCAGCCTAGGGCCCGGCGCGCTACCTCAGGGCGGTATCAGCAGTACGTGTCTGGGCGGGGTTTGAGAGCATGGCGGCCATGGCCATGCCCGATTCCGCCCGCCCGCGTCCCACGCCTACCTCGGCGTCCTACTCGATCACCGTCCGGGTGTACGCGGTGCCGGACTCCTCGGTGGTGGGGCGGCTGGCCACCGCGGTGTCCGAGGCCGGCGGCCTGGTGACGGCGGTGGACGTCTCGGAGTCCCGGCACGACCGGATCACCATCGACGTCACCTGCTCGGCGGTCAACGGCGAGCATTCCGAGCAGATCGTGGCGGCGCTGCGGGCGGTGGCCGGCGTCGAGGTGCACCGGGTCTCCGACCGGACCTTCCTGCTGCACCTGGGCGGCAAGATCTCGGTGGAGTCGAAGGTGCCGCTGCGCACCCGCGACGACCTGTCGATGGCCTACACCCCCGGGGTCGGCCGGGTGTCGCTGGCGCTGGCCGCCCACCCCGAGGACGTCGCCAAGCTGACCATCAAGGGCAACTCGGTGGCCGTGGTCACCGACGGCTCGGCGGTGCTGGGGCTGGGCAACCTCGGGCCGGGGGCGGCGCTGCCGGTGATGGAGGGCAAGGCGGCGCTGTTCAAGCGGTTCGCCGACATCGACGCCTGGCCGATCTGCCTGGACACCCAGGATCCGGACAAGATCGTCGAGGTCGTCCGGCTCATCGCGCCCGGCTTCGGCGGCATCAACCTGGAGGACATCTCCGCGCCGCGCTGCTTCGAGATCGAGGCCCGGCTGCGCGAGCTGCTCGACATTCCGGTGTTCCACGACGACCAGCACGGCACCGCGATCGTGGTGCTGGCGGCCCTTACCAACGCGCTGCGCTGTGTCCGCAAGGGGCTGGGCACGGTCCGGGTGGTGGTCGCCGGCGGTGGCGCGGCCGGCACCGCCATCGTGGACCTGCTGCTGGCCGCCGGGGTGCGGCACGTGCTGGTCTGGGACCGCGAGGGAGTGCTCTCGCCGGACGACGAGCGGCTCACCGGCGCCAAGCTGGAACTGGCCCGCCGGACCAACCCGGCCGGCGTCACCGGCGACCTGCACGACGCGCTGCGCGGGGCGGACGTGTTCATCGGGGTGTCGGCGCCCGGCGTGCTGCCGGCCGAGTGGATCGCCGACATGGCCGAGGATCCGGTGGTGTTCGCGCTGGCCAACCCGGACCCGGAGACCGACATCGACACCGCGCGCCGGTACGCCACGATCCTTGCCACCGGACGCTCGGACTACCCCAACCAGATCAACAATGTGCTGGCCTTCCCCGGGGTGTTCCGCGGCCTGCTCGACGCGCACGCCCGCCAGGTGAGCACCGAGATGCTGCTGCGGGCGGCCTCGGCGCTGGCGCACTGCGTCAGCGACGACCAGCTCAACGCCGCCTACATCGTGCCGTCGGTGTTCGACCCGTCGGTGCCGAAGGCGGTGGCGGCAGCGGTCCGCAACGCCGCGTCGCCGGAACGCCGGACGGTCGGCGACCGCGGCATGGAGTAGCCGATCCGCGGGCCGGGCCGCGGCTGGACTCCGGGGTTAGATTTCCAGGGAAAGCTCCCGCACCGCCGACCACCCTGGGGAGAGACGTGACGCAGTACGACACGATTGCCCTCGACTACCAGAAGATCTCCGCCGCCGTGCCGCTCCGCGACGCCGAGTGGCACTCGCTGCGCGTCCGGCTCGGCGACCTGACGGGCCTGTCCGTGCTCGACCTGGCCTGCGGCGACGGGATGGGCACCCGGCTGCTCAAGCAGTGGGGCGCCGCGCGGGTGGTGGGCGTCGACATCTCGCCGCAGATGATCGGGCTGGCCCAGCAGCGCGAGGACGCCGAGCCGATAGGCATCTCCTACCGGGTCGCTGATGCCGCGACGCTGGGGAAGATCGGCGAGTTCGACCGGGTCGCCGCGGCCTACCTGCTGCACTACGCCGAGAACCGGGACCAGCTGCGCCGGATGGCCCAGACGGCCTACGACAACCTCAAGCCGGGCCAGCAGTTCGTGGCGAGCATCGCCAACATCCTCCAGCCGCCGCAGCCCGACTTCGACCAGCGCAGGTACGGCTTCTCCTTCCGCCTGATGGACGACACCCTGCACGAGGGGGCGAAGCTGCGCGGCACGCTGTTCCTCGGCGAGAAGACGGTGGAGTTCGACTTCTTCTGGCTGCCCCGGGAGGCGTACGAGGAGGCCTTCCAGGCGGCGGGATTCCGCTCCTGGACGATCGAGCCCTTCCTGATCCCGCCGGACTCGGCGCGCACTCGCGGCGAGGGCTTCTGGGACGAGTACCTCGCCAGGCCGTCGGGGATGCACATCACCTGCGCCAAGTAGCTACGGGAATACAACCTGCCCGTCCCCGAAACGTCTCCTAAGCAAGGCCAACGATTCGGGGGAGAAGAAATGAAGCATTGGAGCCGGACGGCAGTCCTGAGTGTGGCCGCACTGATCGGTGCGGCGGTATCCGTGCTAGCCGTTTCCACGTCGGCGAGCGGCACGAGCGGTACCAGCGGTACGAGCGGGACGACGACGCCGTACTGCGGGATCACCTGGGGATCCCTGGCGAAGCAGGCGTCGGCGACCAACCCGGCGTCGTCGCGGCAGCCGTCGCTGGTCGACGTCCGGGCCGGCCAGCACCCGTGCTTCGACCGGCTGGTGCTCGACGTCGCCAAGGGCGGCAGTGCCAGGGTGCGGTACGTGACGAACGTTCTCACCCAGGGCAAGGGCGATGTGGTGCCGTTGCGCGGCGGCGCCCGGCTCGAAATCGTCGCGCTGGTGCCGGCCTACGACATCAACACCGGCCAGCCCACCTACCGGCCGGCGAACGTCAAGGAACTCGTGAACGTCACCGGGTTCCAGACGTTCCGGCAGGTCGGCTACGGCGGCTCGTTCGAGGGCTACACCTCGATCGGTCTCGGCGTCCGGGCGCGGCTGCCGTTCCGGGTGTTCGGGCTTTCCGGGCCCGGCGACCGCTCCCGGATCGTGATCGATGTGGCACATCGCTGGTCCTGACCACCGGTGCCTGACGACAGTCCTGAAGGCTGCCCCGACCGAGGCTTGCGAGGTCGGGGCAGCCGCATGTGCTGCTTCGGCTTCGGAGGGACCGCGCTGGGTGCCCGTCAGCGACGGGTGCGGCCCTCAACCGGAGGGTGTCGGCGGACGCCGATCTAGCGCTGGACGGCCGGCGGCGACGGCACAGGCCGACGGGCGTTGTAGTCCTCCGCGGCCAGCTCCAGCACCTCGTCCGAGATGGGACCGCCGAACCGGCGATGGATGATGACGAGCGCTCGCGCCGCGGAGATCCGTACTCGGTGGCACCGCCACTCGTAGTCGTCCAGGGCCGCCTGCTCGGCCACCGGAGACGCGACAGCACGGTCCTCGGAGGGCTCGCTGTTCTGCGACATGAGGCAATCGTCCTTCTTCGCTCAGCGCTTGTCGAGCAGATACGCCAAGGCCGCTTTGAGGACTTCCGCGTCGGGCCCGCTCGCCGTCGTCTCCAGGGCCAGCACCTGCATCGCTTCGGTGCCGACGAACCGGGTGTCCGGATGGGTGCTCAGGCCGTGGTCTATCGCCCACTGCGCCCGCTTCCACCAGGCGTCGCGCTCGTCGTGCGCGGCCTTCTGGCGCAGGGACAGCATCGCTGCCGAGAAAGCCAGCCCGGATGCCACGACACCCACCGCACCGCTGACCTCCAGCGGCGCTGGTGCACTGCGCCAGCGGGTTCGCCGCCTCCGCTAGCTCCGTTCCTGCAACTCCAGCCGATCGGGACCCAGGTGGAGCACCTGGAGGGTTCGGCGCTCGGTGTCTCCGGTGCTGACGCCCAGCAGCCCGTCGTCCCCGACCCGCCAGCTCCCCGGCTTCGGTTCACTGGCATCGCCGCGCCCGACCGCCCAGTCGATGAAGGTGCCGTCCGGGCGGAATTCGATGGAGTCGCGGCCTCGGGCCCGCGGAAAGTCGAAGTCCGCAGGTCGGTACACAGCCACTCCAGCGTGATCCTCTTCGAAGGAGTGCCCCCAGCGCTGGAAGAGGCTCCGATCCGGTTCAGTCATTGCTTGCTCCCCTGTCTGGAGCGCCCGGCGACGGGTGGCGCGCCGGCGTCACCCGTCGCCTGGTGCTCGTCAGCTGCCGGTCCCGACCCCAGCCGGCCGCTCCGGAATCGGCGGCTGCGCGGACCCGAGCGAGGGCTCTGCCGCATGCTCCGGCGCCGCCAGCCGGAAGTCGCTGACCACGCCGCCGAGGTACTCGTAGCCGGTGACCGACGGTCCCCAGGACGAGCCGTCCCACCACTTGTGGTACAGCGCGCTGTCGGTGCCGGTGACGAAGACATCGAGCCGGTCCCGTTCCCACGAGGTCACCCGCGGTGGGCTGGTGCAGACACCACCCATGTACTCGTAGCCGGTGAGGGACGGTCCCCAGGACGAGCCGTCCCACCACTTGTGGTAGAGCGCGCTGTCGGTGCCGGTGACGAAGACATCGAGCCGGTTCTCTCCCCACGCGACCGCTGTCGGCCCACTGGTGCAGACACCACCCATGTACTCCCAGTCGGTGACCGACGGGCCCCAGGACGAACCGTCGAACCACTTGTGGTAGAGCGCGTGATCGGTCCCCAGGACGAACAGGTCCAGCCGGTCCTTGCCCCACGCAACCGCCGTCGGCGCGCTCGCGCAGATGCCGCCCATGTACTCATAGCCAGTGGCCGAAGGTCCCCACCCGGATCCGTCGAACCACTTGTGGTAGATGGCGTTATCCGTGCCGACCACGAAGACGTCCAACCTGCCAGCACCCCAGGAGACGGCCTCCGCCCGGCCCATGCAGATACCGCCCAGGTACTCGTAATCGGTGAGGGACGGTCCCCAGGACGAGCCGTCCCACCACTTGTGGTAGAGCGCGCTGTCGGTGCCGGTGACGAAGACATCGAGCCGATCGGCGCCCCAAGCGGTCGCCAGCGGCTGGCTCATGCAGATACCGCCCAGGTACTCATAGTCGGTCACCGACGGTCCCCAGGACGAGCCGTCCCACCACTTGTGGTAGAGCGCCAGATCGGTGCCGAGGACGAACACGTCGAGCCGGTTCGACCCCCAGGCAGCCACTTCAGGCCTGCTGGTACAGGTACCGCCCAGGTACTCGTAGCCGGTCACCGACGGTCCCCAGGACGAGCCGTCCCACCACTTGTGGTAGAGCGCGCTGTCGGTGCCGAGGACGAACGCATCGATCCGGTTGGCTCCCCAGGACACCACCGGGCCCGCTGGGACCGGCCGCGCCCCGTCGCTGAACAGCGAGGCGCGGACTCCGTCGAGGCACGCTTCCATGCGGTCGGCCTGCCCCTGGGTGAACATCACCATCGCGCCGTCGTCGACATAGTCCATGTAGTCCATGAACAGGTCGCCGTTCGGCCCGTTGCCGCATGTCACATGCGGAAAGGTGGGAACGCCGACGTTGGGACCAGCCTGGTTCGGGGTGTCGTCGACCAGGTCGGTGCCAGTGCAGCCCGTGCCGTCATCTCCCCAGATGTGGTAGAGGTTGAAGAAATGGCCGATCTCGTGGGTTGCCGTGCGACCGAGGTGGAACGGGGCCGTCGCGGTTCCACCGGTACCGAACGCGGTGTACGTGATGACGACGCCATCGGTGGCCGCCGGCCCGCCGGGGAACTGGGCATAGCCGAGCAGCCCACCGCTGAGCGGCGCAACCCAGATGTTCAGGTAGTGGTCTGCAGGCCAGGCGTCCTCACCGCCCGTGGCCGTGGACTTGACCGCATCGTCGGAGGAGAAGGCCGCGGTGCCGGTCCGGGTGCGGGTGATCGCGTTCGTCGGGTTTCCCGCGGGGTCCTTGGTAGCCATGAAGAACTCGATCCGGGAGTCCCCGACCAGGCTGGCGAACGCCGGCGGCACGTTCGAGATATCCGGGTTGTTGGCACGGAAGTCGCGATTGAGCACGTCGATCTGGCTCAGGACCTGGGCATCGCTGATGTTCTGTTCGGCCGTGTTGTACACGACATGCACTACCACCGGAATGTGAGCGATACCGGGGAATCGGGCTCCGACCTTCCGACGCGTCAGGTGCAGCGTGATGTTCTCGACCTCGTCGCGTGCCGCCCGGTATTCGCTGCTCTCGATGAGCAGTCGACGGTGCACGTCCATGGTGGCGCATTTACGGCGCTCGGGCGGCGAAGGCTCACCACCGGCCGGCGGGTCTGCGCCAGTACGGTCGCCCATGTCCGGCCGGCCCCTCATCCCGCGCGAGCCCGGCGCGCGTGGTGCGCTGCCCATTCCCCGCCCGGCCGGGTGGTCGCCTTCGGCCATTCCCGCACGTTCGGTCATCCGCGCATGCATGGCGCCGCCGCGCATGCCGCCCGGCTGCGCCGAGGGCATGGCGTCGCCCTGCCGCTCGCCGCCCCCCTGCTCATTCCCGCCGCTGCTCTTGCCCCGTCTGGTAGTCATCGGTGCCCTCCCGGCGCCCAATGAGTCGGACCGTCCGACTCCTGATAGTGGCAGCCGTGTCGAGCACTCAAAGGTCGTGAAGGAAAGCGGCGAATGAGGCGCCCACCCAGCGGCTGGCGATAACGCTGACGCTGATCGTGGTTAAGAGTGCGAGGGGCCGGATCGTCTCTTATTCCATGACGTTTTGCAGTAACCCCCACTGCTGTACTGCTCGCGATGCCGGCCATGCATCGCGACCATCGCCCTATGGATACACCCGCCGAGGGAGCATTGTCCATAGCTCAGCCGGGATTCCTCTTATTTCCCAGCTAACTCTCGTGAGGGTAGGTTCCGCACAATGAAGTTGGTTTGCCACAATGTAAGACGGCGAGCCACCGCGCCTCGGTAGGTTTGGCGGTAGGTTCGGCGGAGCCGGGAGCAGCTCGGCCCCGGACACCACCTGGCCCTGCAAGCCCGCCCTACAGGCAGGCGTCCACCACCTCGCCGAACCGGCCGACCATCTCGGAGATGTCGGCCTCGGTGGCGATGAACGGCGGCGCGAACAGCACGTGGTTGCCGAGCACCCCGTCCACGGTGCCCGAGCCGGGGTAGAGCAGCAGCCCGCGACGGAAACCCTCGCGCTTGATCGCCGCGGTCAGCGCCGCGCCGCCGGAACGGGGTGCGTGGGTCTCCCGGTCGGTGACGAACTCCACCCCGACGAACAGCCCCCGGCCGCGGATGTCGCCCACCGAGTCGGTGCCGACGAACCGCTGGGCGAGCTCCCGGCGCAACTGCGCACCGCGGGCCCGGACGTTGTCCAGCAGGTTCTCCTCGACGATGGTGCGCTGTACCTCCAGCGCGGCGGCGCAGGCCAGCGGGTGGTTGACGTGGGTCTGGCCGTTCTGCAGCACCCCGGAGCCGGCGCCGAGGGTGGCATGGATCTCGTCGGAGACCAGCAGCGCCGAGATCGGCAGGTAGCCGGCGGCCAGTCCCTTGCCGACCGCCACCAGGTCCGGCACCACCTCGTCCTCGTAGTAGGCGTAGTGATGCCCGGTGCGTCCGAGGCCTGCCATCACCTCGTCCAGCAGCATCAGCACGCCGTAGCGCTGGCAGACCGCCTTCAGCTTGGCGAAGTAGCCGGGCACCGCCGGCACCGCGCCGTTGGTCGAGCCGACCACGGTCTCGGCGGTGAACGCCGCCACCCGGGTGGGCCCGACCTCGAGGATCTTCGCCTCCAGCTCGTCGGCCAGCCGCTGCGCGTAGTCCGCCACGGACTCCTCCGGACGGCGGTCGCGGTACTCGTAGCAGGGCGAGACGAACCCGGCCGGGCCCAGCACCGGCTCGAAGACCGACCGGCGCTGGACGTTGCCCGAGATGGCCAGCATCGCAAGGGTGCTGCCGTGGTAGCTCTGCCGCCGCGAGATCACCACGGTGCGCCCGTCCTCGCCCCGCTCGCAGTGGTACTGGTAGGCGATCTTGAGCGCCACCTCCATCGCCTCCGAGCCGCCGGACAGGAACTGCGCCTTCGGCAGCGCACCGGGCAGTGAGGTCAGCAGGTCGGCCAGCTCCTCGGCCGGGGAGGTGGTGAAGCTGCCGGCGTGCGCCCAGCTGAGGTTCTTCACCTCCCGGGCGATCGCGTCCATCACCCGGGGATGGCAGTGGCCCAGGCTCGACACCGCGACCCCGCCGCAGGTGTCGAGGTAGCTGTGGCCGTCCCGGTCGGTGAGCCAGACGCCGTTGCCGCCGGCGGCCCAGATCGGCTGCCGGTCGATGTTCTTGTAGATGGTCGAGGACATCAGCGGTCCCAGGCGGTCGGGGCGAGGTAGGCCTTCTCGCCGAACGGGGAGGACTTGCGCAGCTTCCGGACGATCGAGACGGGCACCAGGACGGTGCCGAAGTACAGCCGGGCGGCCAGTCGTGCCAGCATGGGCGCCTTCCTCGGGTGGGGACGTCGGGTGGGGACGTCGCGGGTGACCCCGCACGGACGGGGTGGATCAGTCGAGCGGGATCTGGCTGCGCCAGTCGACGGCCTCGACGTACGGCGGCTGGTCGGCCTTGCGCAGCAGGTGCCGGCCCAGCACCAGCACGTCGATGCCGGTGCGCATGAAGCAGGCGTAGGCCTCCTGCGGGGTGTGCACGATCGGCTCGCCGCGGACGTTGAACGAGGTGTTGACCAGCACCGAGCAGCCGGTGGCCTCCTTGAAGGCCCGCAGCAGCCCGGCCAGTGGTGCGTTGCGGTGGTCGTCCACGGTCTGCACCCGGGCCGACAGGTCCACATGGGTGATCGCCGGCAGCTGGGAGCGGACCTCGTTGATGCTGCCCAGGCTGCGCCGCGGGCCGGCCGCCGACAGCGCCGCGCCGGCCCTGATCGCCTCGGAGATCTCGCAGACCATCAGCATGTACGGGCTGTCGCCGCGGATGTCGAAGTACTTGCCGGCGTCCTCGGCGAGCACCGCGGGCGCGAACGGCCGGAACGACTCCCGGAACTTGATCTTGAGGTTCATGGTGCGCTGCATCTCGGGATTGCGCGGGTCGCCCAGGATCGAGCGGGCTCCCAGCGCCCGCGGTCCGTACTCCATCCGGCCCTGGAACCAGCCGACCACCGCACCGCCGGCCAGCTCGGCGGCGGTCTCGGCGTACAGCCGGTCGTCGTCCGGATAGCTGGTGTGCGGGTAGCCGTGGCCGGTGAGGAACTCGGAGATCTCGGCGTCGCTGAACTCCGGCCCCAGCAGCGCGCCGCTCATGCCGTCGTGGCCGCTGCCCAGGTGGGGGCGGCCGGACTCCGGCACCGCCACGGTCAGCGCCGCCCCGAGCGCGCAACCGGCGTCCCCGGCCGCCGGCTGCACCCAGATGTCGTCGAACCGGCCGCTGCGGCTGAGCACCCCGTTGGCCACGCAGTTCAGCGCCACCCCGCCGGCCAGGCACAGGTTGCGCTCGCCGGTGAGCTGCGCCGCCTGGTCGGCCAGCCCGGAGACGATCTCCTCGGTGACCTGCTGGACGGAGGCGGCCAGGTCGCACTGGCGCTGGGTCAACGGCGCCTCCGGATCCCGGATCGGGCCGCCGAACAGTTGCTCGAAGGCGCTGCCGACCATCCGTTGGCCGCGCAGGTACTCGAAGTAGCGCATGTTCAGGGTGAACGAGCCGTCCGGGCGCAGGTTGACCAGCTCGTCGCGGATCAGATCGGCGTAACGCGGCTGCCCGTACGGGGCCAGCCCCATCAGCTTGTACTCGCCGGAGTCGACCTTGAAGCCGCAGTAGTAGGTGAACGCCGAGTACAGCATGCCCACCGAGTGCGGGTAGGAGATCGAGTTCAGCAGCTCCAGCTCGGTGCCGCGGCCGTGCCAGATGGTGGTGGTCTGCCACTCGCCAACCCCGTCGATGGTGAGCACGGCGGCGCGCTCGAACGGCGAGGGGAAGAACGCCGAGGCCGCGTGCGAGCGGTGGTGCTGGGAGTTCACCGGCTTCGGCGGCCGGCCGCGGCCAAGGCCGGCCAGCTCCTCGCCGACCCGGCTCAGCACGTCGCGCTTCCAGCTGCGCCACTGCGGCCAGACGTGGCCGAAGGCGGTGATCCCGCGCGGGCCGGCGCTGGCGAACGACGACATCACCCGCGAGTACTTGATCTCGGGATCCTCGTAGTAGACGACGGCGGCCAGCTCGTCCAGCGCGATGCCGGCGGAGTCGAGGCAGTAGCCGACCGCCCGGGCCGGGAACGACGAGTCGTGGCGCACCCGGGTGAACCGCTCCTCCTGGGCGGCCGCCACCACGACACCGTCGGCCACCAGGGCGGCGGCGCTGTCGTGGTAGTAGCTGGACAGTCCGAGGACGTACTTCGACGGCGTGCGGGGCATCAGGCGGACATCCTTACCGGCGGGCTTATCGGCGGGTGGTGCAACCGGGGCTGCGCGGGGTCGAGCGCGGTCGGGCCGGCCGGGGTGCCGAACGGCTGCCGGGTCCGGCGCAGCGCGGACAGCGCGCCGCGCTTGGGCTGCACCGGAGCCAGCGACTCGTACCCCACCCGGACCCGGTGCCACTCGGCGGCCAGCCGGCGCGGGTCGGACCGGCTGGGGTGGGTGCGCAGGTAGGTGTCGATGGCGTCCGCCGCCCAGGCCGAGTGCCCGGTCGAGACGTTGTCGATGGTGTTGTGGATGTCGACGAACTGGGTGCTGTAGCCGTAGTGCTTCAAGAACCGGCGGGCCGACCGGTAGCTGCCGCCCACCCCGGACAGCTCCATGGCCAGGTTCATGCCGAGGATCTCCGGGAGATAGCTGACCGGCAGCTTGCCCAGGCACAGCCAGTACACCGGCAGCCGCAGCGACTCCTCGCGCAGCCGGGGGTCGTGGGCGAACTCGTAGCTGGCGGTGGGTGGCAGCGTGACGCCCATGTCGGCCAGGTTGTCCCGGTAGATCTTGGGGTGGTTGAGGGCCAGCTGGCCGTTGCCCAGCTCGTCCCAGTAGGTCTGGAACAGCGGCGCGCCGATCCGGGAGGACGCCAGGTGCAGATCGGTGAAGCCCTGCAGCCAGGAGCCGTCGATCAGGGTGAGCGGGGCCAGCTGCACCGCCGAGTCGATCACCGCCTCCCGGTCGGGCAGCTCGTCCGCGGCCGAGACGAACTGCTGGTCGTGCTGGTCGTGCTGGGTGAGCAGCCAGGGCCGCAGCCCCTCCGGGGTCCACTCCGGCGGCAACGACTTGCCGGAGGAGTCCAGCGACTTCTCCGACAGCTCCAGCCACTGGCAGACGTAGTCCAGGGCGAACGCCCGGGTCCTGGGCTCCAGCGCCCGGCCCTGCAGCAGGAAGTACGCCTGCCGGATGTCGGCCGGGCTGACGCCCAGCTCGGCGCTGACCGGCGGGGCCGGGCTGGGGACGGGGTAGCCGGGTGGCTCCGGTACCGGCCGGTCGACGGTCCGCGCGGTGGCGGCGGGCTGGTCGGCGCGGGCCGGGAGCTGGTCGGCGCGTGCCGGTAGCTGGTCGATCCAGCGCCGGATCACGGCCAGGTCCTCGGGGCTGAAGATCCGGAACATCCGGCCCCGGACGCCGACCAGGCCATTGACCAGCACGCTGCGCGCGGAGTTGCCGGGCTTGACCAGCCGGCTGGCGGCCAGCGCCCGCAGCAGCGGTCGCGGATCCTGCTGGGCCTCGCGCAGCCAGTTCGACAGCGGCCGGCCCTCGAGCAGGTAGTCCTGGTGGTAGACCGCGCCCTCCCGGGCCCGGGCCCGGACCAGCGCAACCATCGCCTGCTCCGGGTCCAGGGCCTGCCGGCAGGCCCGCAGCACCCGCCCGCTCCACAGCCGGACCGCCTCGGCGAACCAGGCGGCGCCGGCCGCCACCCGGTCCGCGGGTTCGGTGCCGAGCGCGGCGCAGGCGGCCACGATCCGGCCGCTGAGCTCGGCCGGGTCACCGACGTCGGTGTCCGCCGCAACCCCTGCGGCCGCGGTACCCAGGTCCAGCCGGGACCACTGGATGGCGGTGGGCCGGTGCGCCCGCAGCGCCGCCCAGCACGGCAGCACGCCCAGCGAGCGCGCGACGAAGTCGACGCCGACCAGTTCGAAGGCGAACGCGTCGCTGCGCCGGCTGAGCGCCTGCAGAACCGCGGGCAGCGCGTACAGCTCCTCGCCGACTGCCGACAGGTCGGCGAGCTCGGGAGCGTCGACGGTCAGCCCGGTCAGCCGCTCCAGGCTCAGCAGCAGCCGGAACTCGTGGTAGCGCGAGGCCTCCGGACGGCCCACCCCGACGTCGCCGGCCAGCAGCGCCATCAGCTGCAGCTGGACCTCGTCCTCGAAGACGCCGGGGGCGCTGAGGTTCTGCAGCCAGCAGCCCAGCACCGAGGCCATCGGCAGCGACTGGGTGAGCAGCGCGGCGACCACCTCGGGCACCGCGCCGGAACCGCCGGCAGGCCCGGCCGTGCCGGGCCCGGTCGCGGGGTGCGCCAGCACCCGCTCGTACTCGGCCCGCTCGGCCGCCGCCCAGGCCAGCGCCCGCCGGGCGGTTTCCGGTAACGCCGGCACCGCGCCGTTCCGGCCGTCCGCAGGCTCGGCGGCACCACCCACCGCCCGCAGGACGGAGCGCAGGTAGCCGACCTCGAAGAAGGCCTCCGGATTTCCTGCATTGCGGTACAGGGCGCGCCACATGGGATAACTCCGAACTCGCAGTCAAGGGGGTGGGAACTGCGGGAACGGCGACGGGGGATCGCCGGAAAACTTCGAATCAGAACATCGGATAGATCGAGGAATCCGGTTTCTTCTTCTCCGGGCGTCCGACCAGGCGCAGGAAGAAGGACTTGATGGTTTTCATTCCGGCATCCTCCGGGGGTGAGGGTGGGGATCCTTCAAGGGGTGGGGGTGAGGACCACTCTAAATGGCATTCAGCAGTTGCCGGGAAACAAAATCATGACCGGAGTCCGTGAAGTGGATTCGGTCCACGAACAACCATTGATCGGGCGCGACCTGCTCGGCCAGCAGCGGTCCGAGATTGAGAAAGCCGACGTCCATCTTCTTCGTGCCCGCTTCGATCGCGTCGGCGTAGTCACTGCACACCTGCTGTTGCAGGATGTCGCCGTAGGTCTCGGAGAAGTTGCCCAACTCGTCCAGCTCGGCGAACAGCCGCTCCTCCTCCGGGGTGCCGGTCGAGCGTACCCAGCCGGACAGCGGCTGCAGCACGAAGGTGAGCCTGGCGCCCAGGTCCTGGGCCAGCGCCCGCCAGCAGTCCAGGTGGCGCAGCGTCAGGTCCGCCGCGTACGCGATCTGCTCGGGCATGCTCGGCACCGGCTCGGGCGTGGCCGGCACGTCCTTGCCCCAGCGCAGCAGGAACCGCTTCGGCCGGTCGGAACCGGCCGGCAGCGCTTGGAAGAACTGGTTGCAGTTGAAGAACGCGCCGTGCTCGCCGCGGGCCGTGGCGGGCAGCCGGGCCAGGCCCAGGTTGTTGAACCCGGACAGCAGCACGATCTCGCTGACCTCGGGCACCAGGTGCCGGTAGAGGGTGAACAGGGTCAGCTCCTGGGTGGAGTTGAAGCTGCGGCCGCCGAAGTTCAGCCACGGCTCGGGGCGCGGGTCGTGCTCGGTCAGCCGGGACGACAGCGTGTGCCGGTCGGCGCTGGCACCGATGCCGAACACCGTGGAACTGCCGGCCAGCACCCGCACCGGGCCTGCGGACCCGCCCCGGTCGGCCACCGAGTAGCGGAGGCCACGCGCTTCGGAATAGCGAAATCCGCTGGCGTCGGTGGTGACCGCCGCGGACCGGTGACCGGCCGGGTGGAAGTACATGAGATAGGGCAGCCAGCGCACCTCGCCGGCATCGGTGAACTTTGCTTCGTAGTCATGCATCTGCGGAGTTAGTTCACGTCGTGCAGACATCTGTGTCCTTCTCGTAAATGGGCAGGCGAATAGCCGGTACCAGCTAAAGGGCTAATTCCAGTCCAATGTGAAGACGATGAGTCGGTCCTCTAGTAAAGACCTGCGGCCCGGCCGAGCGCTAGAAGATCAGGAAGGCTTTGCGAGATATCTGGGGATACCCACAGCAAGGGACGGCCCGTCGAGCACGACGGATCGAGCACGCCGGTATCGCGAGTACCGGTCAGTCGGGCGGCCCGGCGGCGGGCTCAGCGCAGCTCGGTGGCGGCAGCCAGGAACCGGTCGTTCTCGGCGGCGGTGCCCACCGTGATCCGCACCCCGGAGCCGGCGAACACCCGCACGATCACGCCGCGCGCCTCGCAGCCCGCGCCGAAGGCCACCGCGTCCACGCAGCCCTGCTCGGCCGGGCCGTCGGCCAGCCACACGAAGTTCGCCTCGGACTCGGGCACCTGGTAGCCGGCCGCCCGCAGCGCGGCGGTCAGCCGGGCCCGCTCGGCGACCACCTCGGCCACCCGGTCGGCCAGTTGCTGCTCGGCCTGGGGCTCCAGGCTCGCCTGCGCGGCGGCCTGCGCGACGTGGGTGACCGCGAACGGGATCTGGGTCTGGCGGACCGCTCGGGCCACGGCGGGGTCGGCGGCCAGGCCGTAGCCGACCCGCAGCCCGGCCAGGCCGTAGGCCTTGGAGAAGGTCCGCAGCACCATCAGGTTGGGATAGCGGTCCAGCAACGTGGTGCCGTCGATGACCTTCTCGTCGGTGACGAACTCCCGGTAGGCCTCGTCCAGCACCACCAGCACGTCGGCCGGCACCTCGTCCAGGAACTCGGTGAGCTGCACGCCGGGCACCGCGGTGCCGGTCGGGTTGTTCGGGTTGCACACGAAGACCAGCCGGGTGCGGTCGGTGATCGCCGCCGCCATCGCCGGCAGGTCGTAGGCCTGCTCGCGCAGCGGCACCTGCACCGCCCGGGCGCCGCCGATGGCGGTGATGATCGGGTAGGCCTCGAACGAGCGCCAGCCGAAGACCACCTCGTCGCCGTCCCCGGCGGTGGCCTGCACCAGCTGCTGGCACAGCGACACCGACCCGCACCCCACCACCAGGTGCTCGGCACCGATCCCGAACTTGGCCGCCAGCGCCTCGAGCAGGTCGCTGGAGTTGGTGTCGGGGTAGCGGTTGGCGTCGGCCGCCGCCGCGGTGATCCGGTCCAGCACGTGCGGCAACGGGCCGTAGGCCGTCTCGTTGCTGGCCAGCTTGATCGAACCGGGGACGTTGCGGCCGGGGACGTAGGCAGGCAGCGAGTCCAGCACGGGGCGCATCCGAACAGTCATGGGCTGAGGCTATCGCGGACCGGCCGGCCCATTCCGGGCCGGACTCCTCAGCCGCGTACCGCAGCCACCCCGGCCAGCACCGCGAACACCGCGAACAGCACCGCCGCCACCCGGTGCACCAGCTGCAGCGGCACCCGGCGCAGGATCACCTTGCCGATCAGGACGGCGACGGCAGCCACCCCGACCAGCGCCAGGAAGGCACCCAGCCCGATGGCCACCGGCTGCCCGTAGCGGGCCACCAGCCCGGCGGTGGCCAGCTGCGAGGCATCGCCCCACTCGGCGGCGAACAGCACCCCGAAGGAGATCCCGAAGATCCGCCGGTCGGACAGCTCCGGCCCGGCCGGGGTACCGGTCAACCCGACCTCGGCGGCTGCCTCCTCATCAGCACCGGTGACGCTCTCCCGGAACAGCAGCACCGCCCCGACGGCGAACAGCAGCGCCACCGCCGCCTCCAGGATCCGGTGCGGCAGCAGGTGCAGCAGGCCGCCGGCGGTGACCGCCACCACGCACTGCACCGCGAAGGCCGCGCCGGCCCCGGCCAGCACCGGACGGCGGCGGTAGCGGGTGGACAGCACCAGGGTGGCGACCATGGTCTTGTCCGGCAGCTCGACCAGCAGGATCGCGGCGAACGCGATGGCGAACACCGCGAGGAAGGAGGTCATCGGCCTCCATTCTGCCTCGCTCGCCGGAGGGGGGTGTCGGTGCGCCGCCGGCCCGGCGGGCAGGCCATACCCTGGCCGGTGATGAGTACCTGGTTGGCGGCCGGCGCCGTGATCCTCGGACTGGCCGGCTTCCTGGCCGGCGTGCTGGCACTGCGGACGCTGAGCCGGTTGCGCCGGTCGGTGGCGCTGCTGTCCCGCGGGACGTCGGGCCGGGAGACCATCCTGGAGGTCGCCGACCGGCACATGGCCGCCAGCGAGGCGGTCCGCCGCGACATCTCCGAGCTGCAGCGCGACCTGGCCGCCGCCCAGCAGGAGCTGGCCTCCGGAATGGCCGCCGAGCGGCAGGACCTGGCCGCCACCGTGCAGGAGCTGACCAGCACGGTGGGCACGGTGCTGCGCCGGGTGGCCCTGGTCCGCTACGACGCCTTCGAAGACCTCGGCGGCCGGCTGTCGTTCTCGCTGGCGCTGCTGGACGACGGCGGCAACGGCATCACGCTGACCTCGATCGCCAGCACCTCCGACACCCGGCTCTACGCCAAGGCGCTGACCGGCGGGGTGGGCGAGCACGCGCTCTCGCCGGAGGAGGAACAGGCCGTCAAGGCGGCGCTGACCCGGTAACGGCTGGGCGGTCACCCAGCCGGGTGGGGCGTTACCCAGCCTGGCCCGGCGTTACCCGGCCGGTCCGCATTCCCCGGCCGGCTCGGCCAAGCGGTCGCGAGCGGAACTAGACTGCCCGGGTGCCGGCCGCCGCTCCCGCTCCGCCCGGGCCGTACGGCTTCCTCGGGCCGGAAGGCAGCTTCGCGCACGCCGCCGCGCTGGCCCTGACCGGCGAGCCGGACGCCCTGGTGGGCTGCGCAAGCGTCGCCGAGGCCGTCGACGCGGTCCGGGCCGGCACGGTGACCGGCGCGGTGGTGCCGCTGGAGAACTCCGTCGAGGGCTCGGTGCCGGCCACCCTGGACGAACTAGCCGAGCTCGCTCCCTTGGCTGGCGGACCGCCACTGGTGATCGCCGCCGAGTGCTACCTGCCGGTGGTGTTCGACCTGCTGGTCCGTCCCGGCACCCGGCCGGAGGCGATCGGCACCGTCGCCACCCACCCGCACGCCGCCGCGCAGGTCCGCCGCTATCTGCTGACCCGGCTGCCGGCGGCCACCCTGATCCCGGTGGGCTCGACCGCCGCCGGCGCGCGGGCGGTCGCCGAGGGCAGCTACGACGCGGCGGTGGCCCCGGCGGCCGCGGGGCGGCGCTACGGCCTGGACAGCCTCGCCACCGACATCGCCGACCGGCCGGGCGCGGTCACCCGGTTCGTGCTGCTGTGCCCGGCGGTCCCGCCGGCACCGCCGACCGGCGCCGACCGGACCACGCTGGTGGTCTACCCGCGCGACGACCACGCCGGCGCCCTGCTGGAGATCCTGTCGGAGTTCGCCAGCCGCGGGGTCAACCTGACCCGGATCGAGTCCCGGCCGACCAAGGACCAGCTGGGCCGCTACAGCTTCTCGATCGACTGCGAGGGGCACGTCGCCGACTCCCGGGTCGGTGACGCCCTGGCGGCGCTGCACCGGATCTGCGCCGAGGTGCGCTACCTGGGCTCCTACCCGCGCTCCGACGGCCGGGCCGGCCCGGTGCCGGACGGACGGACCGACGCCGCGTTCGCGGAGGCGGCCGGTTGGCTGGCGCGGATCCGCGGCACCGGCACCGGCTAACCAGGCCGGTCCGGGCGGCTGTAACAGCGCTTGCCGAAACGCCCTACAGGTACAGGCCGGTGTTGGCCTCGATCCGGTGGGCGGCCACCGCGTGGATGTCCCGCTCGCGCAGCAGCAGGTAGTTCTGGCCGGAGATCTCGACCTCGTGCCGGTCCTCCGGGCTGAACAGCACCCGGTCGGCCAGTTCCACCGACCGGACGTGGGCGCCCACCGCCAGCACCTCGGCCCAGATCAGCCGCTTGGCGACCTGCGCGGTGGCCGGGATCAGGATGCCGCCGGACGAGCGCCGCTCGCCGTCCTCCGACGGCATCCGGACCAGTACCCGGTCGTGCAGCATCTTGATGGGAAGCCGGTCTGGCGAGGTCACCCCGCCAGCCTAGTTCGCGCCGGGCGCCGCCGGTCCGGAACCACCGGGCCCAGCGCTCGGGTTACTTGTTGAGCACGGCCCACAGGCCGACCGCGACCAGGGCCAGCACGAGCAGCAGGCAGCCGGTGGCCAGCAACCGGGCCGCGACCGGCTGGGCAGGCTGCTCCGTCGGGTCGGCGGCGGCGGTCAGGGACCGCACCGCGATCGAGAACAGCAGCGTGATGCCGAGGCCGGCGACCAGGGCGACCACGGCCACGTTGCGCAGCACTTCGAGGTCCAGGTAGCTGCTCATCGCGCTCAGCCCGCCGCCTGCTCGAGCACCGGCGGCGGGCGCTCGATGGTGCCGATCGTCCGGACGTCGAAGTCGTTGACGTTGGTGGCGCTGACCGGGTTGCGCCGCGACCAGAGCCAGAAGCCGACCAGCACCGCGACCGCCACCAGCGCGACGGTCAGGATCTGGGAGAAGCCGCCGTCGTCGACGATCAGCCCGATGCCGGCCGCGACCAGCGCGGCCGCGGGCAGCGTCAGCACCCAGGCGACCACCATGGAGCCGGCCACCCGCCAGCGGACGTTGCTGCCGCGCCGGCCGAGGCCGGTGCCGAGCACCGCGCCCGAGGTGATGTGGGTGGTCGACAGCGGCAGGCCGCCCTGGGTGGCGGTGAGCAGCACCGCGACGCTGGCGGTCTGGGCGGTGAAGCCTTGCGGCGCCTCGATGTGGGTCAGCCGGTGCCCCATGGTGCGGATCACCCGCCAGCCGCCGAAGTAGGTGCCGGCCGCGATCGCCACCCCGCAGCTCACGATCACCCAGGTGGGCGGGTCGGCATGCGGGCCGACCCGGTGGTCGGCGATCAGGGCCAGCGTGATGACGCCCATGGTCTTCTGCGCGTCGTTGGTGCCGTGTGCCAGCGAGACCAGCGACGCCGAGGCCAGCTGCCCGAGGCGGAAGTACCGGTGGCTGCGGGGTCGCTCGTCCGGCTTGGCGATCCAGTAGCTCAACCGGGTGGCCAGCATCGCCACCAGGCCGGCCAGCACCGGGGCCAGCACCGCGGGAATGACCACCTTGGCGACGATCGAGTGCCCGTGCACCGCCGAGGTGCCGGACGCGACCAGGGTGGCTCCGATCACGCCGCCGATCAGCGCGTGCGAGGACGAGGACGGCAGGCCGGCGCTCCAGGTGATCATGTTCCAGATGATCGCGCCGAGCAGCCCGGCGAACACGATCGGCAGGGTGATCGCGTCGGAGGCGACGATGCCGCTGGCGATGGTCGCGGCGACCTTGATAGACAGGAACGCACCTGCCAGGTTGAGCACGGCAGACAGCGCGACAGCTGCTTTCGGCTTCAGCGCGCCGGTCGCGATCGACGTCGCCATGGCGTTGGCGGTGTCGTGGAAACCGTTGGTGAAATCGAAGGTAAGTGCAGCGGTAATGACGATGAACAGCAGGGCGGCATCGTGCACGGAGGTGACGATCCACGACCACCCACCCCTCGTCAAACGCTTACCGGGATTTAACACACGTGTGCCCGATTTGTGGTTTCAACGGCCGCCGGACGGCGTCGTAGACAGCGCCCAGTAGGCTTGTCGAAGTGACCCGGAAGCCCCGTCCCCGCGCTGTTGGCCGAGCCGCCGGCGCCGGCCGACCGGGACCGGGCCAGCCGTGATCAGGATGCTGGCCAGCGACCTGGACGGAACTCTGCTGCGTACCGACAACACCGTCAGCCAGGCCACCCGCGACGCCCTCGCGGCCGCCGAGTCGGCCGGCCTGCTGGTCGCCTTCGTCACCGGCCGGCCACCCCGCTGGTTGCACGAGGTGGCCAACCAGACCGGCCACCGCGGGGTGGTGGTCAGCGCCAACGGCGCGCTCACCTACGACCTGCACACCGAGACCGTGGTCGCCGAACACCCGCTCACCCCGGCCGAGCTCGCCGAGGTGACCGGCCGGCTGCGGGCCCGGATCCCGCAGATCCGGTTCGCGCTGGAGTACGGCCTGGACTTCGCCTACGAGCCGGAGTACCGCCACGACTGGAACATCTCCCCCGGCACCGACCTCGCCGGCCGGCAGCTGCCCACCCCGGTGGCCGCGGACCTGGCCGGGCTGCTGGACAAGCCGGCGGTGAAGCTGCTGGCCCGGGGCCACGGCATGGCGGCGGACGAGTTCATGGACCTGGTCGAGAAGCTGGTCGGCGACACGGTGACGGTGACCCGGTCCGGGCACTCGCCGCTGGTGGAGATCTCGGCCACCGGCATCACCAAGGCGTTCGGGCTGGCGGCGCTGGCCGAGTCGCACGGCATCGACCGCGAGCAGGTGGCCGCGGTGGGCGACATGCCCAACGACGTGCCGATGCTGGAGTGGGCCGGTCAGTCCTTCGCGGTGGCCAACGCCCATCCGTCGGCGCTGGCCGCGGCCGGCACGGTGCTGGCCGAGAGCAACGACGAGGACGCGGTCGCCCTGCTGATCCAACGGCTGCTCGACCAGCACCAGCCGGGCTGAGCCGTCGGCCCGGCTGAGCCGCGGCCTGCGGATGAGCTGTCGGCCCGGCAGGAGCTGGAGGTCGGGGAGGGCTAGAGGTACTGCCCGGTGCCGTGCTCGCCGTCGGCGGCCGGCCGCTGCATTCCCGGCATGCCCGGGACGGCGATCACCTGGCCGGGCAGCGCCCGGCCGCGCATCTGCTCCAGCTGCGCGCGGGCGGCCATCTGCTGGGCGAACAGCGCGGTCTGGATGCCGTGGAACAGCCCCTCCAGCCAGCCGACCAGCTGGGCCTGGGCGATCCGCAGCTCCGCCTCGCTGGGCACCTGGTCGTCGTCGAAGGGCAGCGTGAGCCGATCCAGCTCCTCGCGCAGCTCCGGTGCCAGCCCCTCCTCCAGCTCCTTGATCGAGGACTGGTGGATCTCACGCAACCGAACCCGGCCGGCCTCGTCCAGCGGGGCGGCCCGCACCTCGTCGAGCAGCTGCTTGATCATGGTGCCGATCCGCATCACCTTGGCCGGCTGCTCGACCTGTGACATCAGGTCCTGCTGGCCGTCCTCATCCCCGCCGGACTGTGACTGCAGCACCACCACCTGCTCGCCGTCCGGGCCGGCCTGGGGAGGCTGCCCCTGCGCGGCGTAGGGAGCCGAAGCGTCGTCAGTCATGAGCCCGTCCTGTCGGTGAAGGTGCCGGCGCGGTCTGCCGGGTTCAGTACCGATCCTAGAGCGGACGGCCGGTCAGCCGGTGGCCAGCACCAGCTTGCCGACGTGGCCGCTGGCCGCCACGATCCGGTGCGCCTCGCCGGCCTCGGCCAGGGCGAGCACCTGGTGCACCACCGGACGCACCCGGCCGGCCTCGATCAGCGGCCAGACGTGCGCCTCGGTGCCGGCCACGATGGCCGCCTTCTGCTCGGCCGGCCGGGCCCGCAGGGTGGCGCCGTAGACGGTGGCCCGCTTGGCCATCAGGGCGGCCAGGTCCAGGGTGCCGCGGGTACCGCCCAGCAGGCCGATCACCGAGATCCTGCCCCCCGTGGCCAGCACCGCCAGGTTGGCGGGCAGGTACTTGGCGCCGATGGTGTCCAGCACCACGTCCACCCCGGTGCCGCCGGTGTGCCGGGCGAGCACCTCGGTGAAGTCGTCCTCGCGGTAGTTGACGGCCAGCTCCGCGCCCAGCTCCCGGCAGGCGGCCAGCTTCTCGGCGCTGCCGGCGGTGGCGAACACCCGGCAGCCCTGGGCGGCGGCCAACTGGATCGCCATGGTCCCGATGCCGGAGCTGCCGCCGTGCACCAGGAAGCTCTCGCCGGGCGCGAGGGCGGCCGCCGGGGGCTTGTCCAGCACCATCGACCACACCGTGCAGGCCACCTCGGGCAGCGCCGCGGCGGTGACCAGGTCGAGGCCGGCCGGCACCCGCATCAGCTGGGTCGCCGGCACGCAGACCCGCTCGGCGTAGCCGCCGCCGGACAGCAGCGCGCACACCTCGTCGCCGACCTGCCAGCCGGTCACCCCGCTGCCCAGGGCGGCGATCCAGCCGCTGCATTCCAGCCCGAGGATCGGCGAGGCACCGGGCGGCGGCGGATACTTGCCGGCCCGCTGCATCAGGTCGGCCCGGTTCACCGCGGTCGCGGCCACCTCCAGCAGCACCTCGCCGGCGGTCGGCACCGGCTCGGGCGCCTCGCCCAGGAGGAGCACCTCCGGGCCGCCGGGTTCGGCGATCAGCACCGCTTTCATGCCCCCGAACCTACCCGGGCATGCCCTCGGGCCCATCTGGGTGGGCAGTGGGCCAGAATGCCTGCATGACGACGGTGTCGGTAGGCGTGGGTCCCCTGACGGAAGCGGACGTGGTGGCGGTGGCGCGCGCCGGCGCGCCGGTGGAGCTGTCGGCCGGGTCGCTGTCGGCGATCGCCGCCTCCCGCGCGGTGGTGGAGGCGCTGGCCGGGGACGCCGAGCCGCACTACGGCATCTCCACCGGCTTCGGGGCGCTGGCCACCAAGCACATCCCGCTGGAGCGGCGCACCCAGCTGCAGCGCTCGCTGGTGCGCTCGCACGCCGCCGGCTCCGGTTCCGAGATCGAGACCGAGGTGACCCGGGCGCTGATGCTGCTGCGGCTGTCGACGCTGGCCACCGGCCGCACCGGCATCCGGGTGGCGACGGCGCAGACGCTGTGCGCGCTGCTCAATGCCCAGATCACCCCGGTGGTGCGCGAGTTCGGCTCGCTCGGCTGCTCGGGTGACCTGGCGCCGCTGGCGCACGTGGCGCTGGCGCTGATGGGCGAGGGTGAGGTGCGCGACGCCACCGGACGGCTGCAACCGGCCGCCGAGGCGCTGGCCGCGGCCGGCATCGAGCCGGTCACGCTGGCCGAGAAGGAGGGCCTGGCGCTGATCAACGGCACCGACGGGATGCTCGGACAGCTGCTGCTGGCCTGCACCGACCTGGACCTGCTGCTGCGCACCGCCGACCTGACCGCGGCGATGTCGGTGGAGGCGATGCTGGGCACCGACCGGGTGTTCGCCGCCGACCTGCAGGCGTTGCGGCCGCAGCCGGGCCAGGCGGTGGCCGCGGCGAACATGCGGGCGCTGCTGGCCGGCTCGCCGATCGTGGCCTCGCACGCCGGGCCGGACTGCACCTACGTCCAGGACGCCTACTCGATGCGGTGCGCGCCGCAGGTGGCCGGCGCCGCCCGGGACACCCTGGCGCACGCCCGGCTGGTCGCCGGCTACGAGCTGGCCTCGGCGGTGGACAACCCGGTGGTCACCCTGGACGGCCGGGTGGAGTCCAACGGCAACTTCCACGGCGCCCCGGTGGGCTACGTGCTGGACTTCCTGGCCATCCCGGCCGCCGACGTCGCCAGCATGTCCGAGCGGCGTACCGACCGGATGCTGGACGTGGCCCGCTCCCGCGGGCTGAGCGCGTTCCTGACCGACGACGCCGGGGTGGACTCCGGGCACATGATCGCCCAGTACACCCAGGCCGCGGTGGTCTCCGAGCTCAAGCGGCTGGCGGTGCCGGCCTCAGTGGACTCGATCCCGTCCTCGGCGATGCAGGAGGACCACGTCTCGATGGGCTGGTCGGCGGCGCGCAAGCTCCGCCGGTCGGTGGACGGGCTGCGCCGGGTGCTGGCCGTCGAGCTACTGTCGGCGGCCCGGGCGCTGGACCTGCGCCGCCCGCTGCAGCCGGGCCCGGCGACCGGGGCGGTGCTGGCGGCGCTGCGCGAGCGGGTGCCAGGCCCGGGTCCGGACCGGTTCCTGGCGCCGGAGATCGAGGCCGCCTACCAGCTGGTCGCGTCCGGCGCCGCGGTGGCCGCCGCCGAGTCCCAGCTGGCCGAGCCGCTGCGCTGACCCGGCCGCCCGTAAACCGGAAACCGGAACCGAACCTTTCGTGTGTGATACCCACCGGTCGCCAGAACGACCGCTGGGTATCACGCTCAGACGGCGGCGGAGAAGGCCTGCCCGCGCAGCGCGTCGAGGCCGGCGCCCAGCTCGGCGACCCGCGCCCAGTCCACCTGAGCACCGCACCGGACCAGCCAGTTGGCCAGCATCCGGTGCCCGCCCTGGGTCAGCACCGACTCGGGGTGGAACTGCACCCCCTCGATCGGCAGGCTGCGGTGCCGTATCGCCATCACCACCCCGGACGCGGTACGCGCGGTGACCGCGAGCTCGTCGGGCAGGGTGTCCTCCCGGACGGTCAGCGAGTGGTAGCGGGTGGCGGTGAACGGGGTCGGCAGCCCGGCCAGCACCCCGTCGCCGGCGTGCAGCACGTCGCTGGTCTTGCCGTGCAGCAGCTCCGGGGCCCGTTCGACCACCGCACCGAAGGCGACGCCGATCGCCTGGTGGCCCAGGCACACCCCGAGCACCGGCTGCCCGGACCCGGCGGCCGTGCTCACCGCGGCCATGCTGACGCCGGCATGCTCCGGGATGCCCGGTCCGGGTGAGACCAGCACCCCGTCGAAGTCGGCCAGCTCGGCCAGCTTCACCTCGTCGTTGCGGCGGACCACCACCTCGGCACCCAGTTGCGCCAAGTACTGGACCAGGTTGTAGACGAAGCTGTCGTAGTTGTCGATGACCAGGATGCGCGTCATGGGAACCAGTGTGCGCTACCGGCTGACGGTGGCCGGGCCGGTCAGCGGGTTGTCCGGCAGCCGGGGCTCCAGCCAGGGGAACACCACGAACAGCAGCAGGGCCGACACCAGCGCCACCAGCAGCAGCGCCTGCAGGACGCGCAGGACCAGGCCGCCGGGCAGCCGCTGCCAGATCCAGCCGTACATGCCCTAGATCGTCCCTCCGGGTAGTTCCTGCGGCAGCGCCGTGCCGGTGTGCGGCACCGCGCGCACCAGCCGGGCGTGCACCACCAGCCGTCGGTTGGCGGAGTACTTGGGGTGGCAGGTGGTCAGCGTCAGCAGCGCCCGGGTGGGAGTGGCCCGTGGATGGTCGGGCACCGGGTCGATCACCTGCACCGCGTCCGGGGAGACGATCTCGCGGCCCGGCACGCCCTGGCTGTCCGGCACCGCCAGCGCGGCGGCGACGGCCTGCTCCCGGGCGGCGCGGTCGGCGATCCGGCTGGCCGTGAGGTAGGCCGACCGGCTGCCCAGGACGGCGTAGACGTACCAGTTGCTGGCGGTCTGCACCACGATGGTGTCGCCCGGACCCAGCCGGTCCAGGTTGAGGAACGGCTCGCCCTTGCCGACCCGGTGCCCGGCCACCGCGAAGTTGCCCAGTTGCCCCGGCAGCTGGCTGGTGACGTAGTGGCCGGGGCCGACGGCCAGGTCCCTGTCCGAGGTGCCCTGCACGACGGTGCGGGCGTAGTCCTTGCCGAAGGCCGGGATGTAGAGGTTGGCGAAGCCCTGCCCGGCGGGCAGCACCACCTGCTTGCCGATCGGCAGGTTCAACCGGTCGACGCCCTTGAGCGGGTCCTTGCCCTGCTGCCAGGCGGTGGTCAGCTGCTGGCGCACCTGGTCCTGCTTGCGGTCGGCGTAGACATTGGAGGCCCACACCTCGTAGACGATGAACAGCAGCAGCACGGCCCCGCAGGTCACCAGCAACTCGCCGAGCCCGCGGGTCACCGTCCGCAGCCGGTCGCCCCGCCGCCGGACGGCCGGACGCTCGCCGAGGGCCGGGTACTCCCTGCCGTCCGGCTGCTCCCGGACGGTCGGGTGCTCCCAGGCGGACGACCGCTGCCGGTCGGCGTGGTCGAGATCGGACGGCCGGACCGGATCAGCCGGACGGACGGGGCCGGACGCGTCGCCCCAGTCGACCGAAGACTCGTGGCCGACCGGCTGCCCGTGGCCGACCGGCTGCCCGTGGCCGACCGGCTGCCCGTGGCCGACCGGCTGCCCGTGGCCGACCGGACGGTTCCCGGACGGCAGGTCCTCGCCGTCCACCGACGCCGGGGTCCGGCCCGCGTCCGGCGCGTGCCCCGGTCCGTCGACCCGATGCCGGCCGACCGGCCCGGACCCCCGGGTCATCCGCCCACGGCGGCGTAGCTCAAGCCGATCGGGGCGTCATAGGCAGGCACCACGATCCGGGTGTGCTCGACGACCCGGTACCCCAGGCCGTAGGCGTCGGCGTCCTTGCGGTACTGCTGCAGCCCAATCGAGGAGTTCAGCGCGATGCGCATGCCGCTGGCCGGGCCGATCGCGGAGATGGTGAAGGGCGGCGAGTAGACCCGCCCGTTGAGCAGCAGGGTGTTGCCGACGCAGCGGATCGCGCTGGTGGCCGACAGCCGCTGGTTCATCACCATGACCGCCTCGGCACCGCCGGCCCACAGCGCGTTCACCGCAGCCTGCATGTCGGACTGGTGCACCACCAGGGCGTTGGCCTCCACCGGGTCGTCCACCGGCTGGTCGGGGTGGGCGTCGTCCAGGGTGACCGACAGGCCCGGCCCGCTCATCGCCACCAGCCCGGCCGGGGCCAGCAGCGGCTGGGCCTGGGCCTTGATCGCGGCGATCCCCGCGTCGGAGTGGGCCAGCCGGTCGGTGGCGGCGGCCACCTGGCTCTGCAACTGCCGGACCAGGGCGTCGTCGGTGGCCACCGTGCCCTCGGCCTTGCGGATCAGGTCGGCCAGGTTGGTACGGCCGGCCGAGCGCAGGTCGGTGCCGCGCGCGGTACGGGCGGTGGTGGCGGCCAGCAGCCCGGCCAGCAGGGCGATCACCGGCACCAGGGCCCGCCACAGGCCGGGGTTGGGAAGCCGCCGCAGCCGCCGGCGGACGAACCCACCGGGACGTCGCGTGGCAGTGCCCACCATGCTCCCTAGTGCCCCATTTCTCCCGCTGCTCGGATACTAAGCGTGATACCTGTGCGTGCTTGCAGGGGTCGCGGCGACTAGGCTAACGCCACGGTGGCCGGTTTTCGCGCCGGCAGCCCGAGTTCTCGCCTGACCAAATGGACCGGGCCAGGAAGGCCTGAAGGTCCACAGCGTCCATGAGGAGACGTCCGTGCCGAAGTCCAAGGTTCGCAAGAAGTCGAGCTACCAGCCTTCGCCGGCGGCCGGCCCCCGCGCCGGTGCCGTGGGTGGTGCCAAGGCGGCCAAGCCCAGCCCGCCGTGGTACCCGGTGGTGATGGCGGCCTTCCTGCTGATCGGGCTGGCCTACATCGTCGTCTACTACATGGCTGCCGAGAGCATCCCGTTCATGAACGACCTGGGCAGCTGGAACTTCGCGGTCGGCTTCGGCTTCCTGATCATCGGGCTCGGCCTCGCCGTTCGCTGGCGTTGACGCACGCCTAACGCACCAAACGGAGGGCCGTTGCACCCTCAATCGTTGCCCACAGCGTCCTCCACAGCTGTGATTACACCGCTGTAGTTCTCCCCAGCACGATCCACCGCTGTGGATAACTGCCAGTGACCGGTTACGGGCCGGAGTGCCCCGTCCCCTGGCCGAGCTGCTGCACCAGCTGGTCGTGGATCTGCTCGGTGCGCCAGACCGCCAGTCCCACCAGCACCACCAGCAGGCCGGCCAGGCTGACCAGCTGGACGGTGCGCAGCCGGTCGGTCAGCGGCCGGCGCGGGCCCAGCGTCCAGCCGAGCAGGGCCAGGGTGGCCAGCCCGCCGGCGACGAAGCCGCCGACGTGGCCGAGCTTGGAGATCCCCGGCACCGAGAAGGTGAAGACGAAGTTGATCCCGACGGTGATCACCAGCGCCCGGGTGTTGAAGCCGACCACCCGGGACAGCGCCAGGGCGGCCGCGAACAGCCCGAAGATCGCCCCGGAGGCACCCACCACCGGCTGCCGGACGTCGCCGAGCAGCAGGATCGCCACCGAGCCGCCGAGCGCGGAGAGCAGGTAGACCGCCAGGTAGCGCCACCAGCCCATCACCCGCTCCAGCGCCGGGCCGAGGGTGTAGAGGGCGAACATGTTCAGGAAGATGTGCAACGGCCCCAGGTGCAGGAAGGCGGCCGTGACCAGCCGTAGGTAGTCGTGCTGGTAGCCCACCACGTTGGGCACCAGCTCCCAGTCCCGGAACAACTGGGTGTTGGTGTTGTCGATCAGCGAGCTGCCCGGTCCCAGGCCGGTGATGAGGTAGACCACCACGTTGACCGCGATCAGCGCCCAGGTGATGAAGGGGAGCTGCGCCCGCGCCGGCGCGCCTACCACCGTCCGCCCCTGGCGGATCGAGGCGGCCCCGGCCCGGACGTCGTCCGGGCACTGGAAGCCCACCGAGGCCGGCCGCTGGCACTCTGGGCAGATCGGCCGGTTGCAGCGCACGCAGCGGACGCCGGTGATCCGGTCCGGGTGCCGGTAGCACCCGGCGAAGCCGTAGTACGGATCTCCGCCGGAGTACGGGTTCTCCCCGCCGGGCGGCGGCGTCGGCTGCATGGCGCTGGCTCAGCTGTTCAGGGGTCAGGGCGGTCGCTAGACGTTGCTGACGTCGACCGAGGTGATGGTGACGTCGCTGACCGGCCGGTCCGCGGCACCGGTGCGGGTGTTGCCGATCGAGTCGACCACCGCCCGGCTGTCGGCGTCGGCGACCTCGCCGAAGATGGTGTGCCGGAAGTTCAGGTGCGGCGTCGGGACGGTGGTGATGAAGAACTGGCTGCCGTTGGTGTTCGGCCCGGCGTTGGCCATCGCCAGCAGGTACGGCCGGTCGAAGCTCAGCTCGGGGTGGAACTCGTCGGCGAAGTTGTAGCCCGGGCCGCCGGTGCCGCGGCCCAGCGGGTCACCGCCCTGGATCATGAAGTTCTTGATCACCCGGTGGAAGATGGTGCCGTTGTAGAGCGGCTGGTTGCTCTTCTGCCGGGTGGCGGGGTCCGTCCACTCCTTGTCGCCGGTGGCCAGACCGACGAAGTTGGACACCGTCTTCGGGGCGTGGTTGCCGAACAGGTTGACGGTGATGTCGCCGGCCGAGGTGTGCAGGACGGCCTGGTGGGTTGCGGTGCTCACGAATGGATCTCCTGTCGTTGCGCGATCGTCAGGCTGCGATCTCCGGCACGATCGCTCGGGCGAGAGAAAAGGCGTTCAATGCAGGGTATGGCTGCCGGGTCCGGACGGTGACCACCGAGGTGCCCCTGGCGAACACGCACTGCCAGGTCTCAGCTCCCTGCAGGTCGGTCCGGTAGGCCACCGCACCGTCGGCGATGTCTGCGTCCGACTGCACTTCGGGGTGGTTGCGGGCGGATTCGACCATCGCGTTGTAGGCGTCGGTGGCGGTCCGGAACCGGGCGATGGTGATCTCGCCCACGATCACCGCCGGGTCGTAGGAGAAGTAGAACCGGCAGCCCACCGGACGGCTCTGCAGCACCGTGACCCGCCCGACCCGGTCGCCCTCCAGGTCGGCGAAGTCGGCGGCGCTGATGTAGGGACAGCTGCCGGCCATCTCCGGCACGGTGCCCGAGGGGCTGAGGGTGGGACGCGGGGTGCTGCTCGGCGCGCCGGTCTGCTCGCCGGCCGCGCCGCCCAGGCCGGTGGGCTGTGCGGTGGCAGGGCTCGAGGCCGGCGGCGCCGGGGTGACGCTGCCGTTCCCGTCCGGCCGGCAGCCGGCCAGCGCGGCGGGAAGCACCAGCGCCAGGGCGACCAGCAGCCACCGGCCGGGCCGGCTCAACCGGCTCAGCACCCGGCCACCGTTGCGCCGCGGCTCACCGGGGACGGTGGCTGGCCACGTCGGCGGCGGCCAGCGCCAGGCTGTCGTCCAGCGGTTCCAGGTCGGCGTTCGAACCCCGGCGGGCGTAGGCCCGGCGCAGCAGCTCGTCGGCGAACTGCGGGCTCTTGGCCAGCACCGGGCCGTGCAGGTAGGTGCCGAAGACGTTGGCGCGCACCGCGCCCTCGGTGCGGTCCGAGCCGTTGTTGCCGCGGCCGGGCTCGGTGGCGCCCAGCGGCCGGACGCCGGCGCCGAGCTCGGTCAGGCCGCTGTGGTTCTCGAAGCCGACCAGCCGTCCCCACGGGGTGTCGATGCTGTTGTTGCCGATCAGCCGCTGGTCCGAGCCGGTGGTGATGACGTCCAGCACCCCGACGCCTTCGATGGTGCGGCCGTCCTTGGTGCGGAAATGGTGGCCCAGCAGCTGGTAGCTGCCACAGATGGTCAGCATCACCACGCCGTCGTCGGCCATCGCGCGCAGCTCGGGGCCGCGGCTGACGAAGTCCCGGCCGATCTCGCCCTGGGCGGCGTCCTGGCCGCCGCCGCCGAGCAGGATGTCGGTGCCGGCGGGCAGCGGGTCGCCCACCTGCACCCGGACCACCTCGGCGTCCAGGCCGCGCCACTGCAGCCGCTTGCTCAGCACCAGGACGTTGCCGGTATCGCCGTAGATGTTCATCTCGCGCGGGTACAGGTGCACCAGGGTCAGCTTGCGCGCGCTCATCGCAGCTCCGTTCCGGTCAGCCGGGCCAGCACCTGGTGCAGTTGCCACATCGCGGTGTAGGTGGAGAACACCACGACGGTCTCACCGGGCGCGACATCGGCGGCGGCCTGCTGGACGGCGCCGGCCAGGTCCGGATCGATCCGGTCGGCCGTCAGGCCGTCGTAGTGCAGCCGCACCGCCATGTCGGCCGCCCGGGTGCCGGTGGTCACCAGCCGTCCGGAGTTGCCCTGCAACAGCGGGGCGAACTCCACGTCCCAGAGCCAGGACAGGTCCCGGCCGTCGGCGTAGTCGTCGTTGATCGCGATCACCGTGGCGGCCGGCCGCAGCCCCGGCACGGTGCGCAGCGACTGCCGGAAGCCGGCCGGGTTCTTCACCAGCTGCAGCACCACCCGGCGGCCGGCCAGGTTGAAGGACTGGCCGCGGCCGAAGGCCGGCTGGACGGCCCGCAGCCCAGCGGTGATGGTGGCCGCGTCCAGGCCGAAAGTCAGCGCCAGCGCAGCCGCACCGGCCGCGTTCTGCGCGTTGTGCGCCCCCTCGGCGTGCAACGTCAGGCTTTCCTCGGCGTCGCCGATCCGCAGCGTCAGCTCGGTGGTCTCGCCCAGCTCCAGGGCTAGCAGCTCGACGGCGGCCTTGAGCTCGGAGATCGCCACCTCGCCGCCGTACATCTCCTCGTCCGTCGGGAACTGCGGGCGCAGCGCCGCCGCGACACCGAAGTAGCTGACCTCGGCGGTCAGCTCCCGGGCCACCGCGACCAACCGTGGGTCGTCGCGGTTGACCACCACGTGCCGGGTAGTCCGGGCCGCCACCGTGCCCAGCAGCTGGGCGGTGGTGTCGATCTCGCCGAACCGGTCGAGCTGGTCGCGCAGCACGTTGAGCAGCAGCAGCCGGTCGGGCTGGTACACCTGGCAGAACCGCACCGCGTGCGCCTCGTCGAGTTCCAACACCGCGACGTCGGCCGGCGTGCGACCCCGCCAGGACGACTGCTGGACGACGGCGGTGATCACCCCGCGGACGAAGTTGCCGCCGGTGTCGTTGGTCAGCACCCGGTACCGCTGGGCCAGCACGGTGGCCACCATCTTGGTGGTGGTGGTCTTGCCGTTGGTGCCGCTGACCACCACCACGCCGAGCGGCAGCCGGGCCAGCCGGCGGGCCAGGAAGCGGGGGAAGGCCTTCTCCACCACCAGGCCGGGAAGCGCGGTGCCCCGGCGGCCGGCGGCCCGCAAGGCCAGCAGGACCAGCTTGCCGAGCCAGATCGCGAGGAGGTTCATGGTGCTGCCAGGCTACCCAGTCGGCCCGGGTCGGCCGGGCCGACCGAGCCGGACGGGCGTGCTGCCCGTCCTTTGTCGCTTCGTGCCCACTTTCCGACGCGCCGCTGCAATTCTGCCGAAATCTCACGCCAAGAAAACAAGTTCCTGTCACACTCTGTAGCCAGTTCACTGCGGACAGCCCTGAACACCCAGGGGAGCGTTGCGATGAGAAGTGTTCGTCCCAGCCGGCTGCGCGCCGGACGAGCCGGGAGCCGGCCATGGCGGTGATTCGGCACGTCGTCCAGGTGGTGGGCGGGACCATCCGCAACGACCTGTGGTGCGACGAGTGCCAGACCACCGGCCGGTTCGAGATCGACATGCACGCGATGAGCAACCGCGGCCTGCAGCCGATCGGCACCGTCCGGCAGTGCGTGCGCTGCGACTATGAGGAACCACTGATCCCGGACGGCGACCTCGGCTCCTAGCCCAGGTTCCGGTCCGGACCCGGAACTACCCTGTGAAGGCGGTTCGGCGGATTCGCCGGCTGCGCACTGAAGCGGATATGCCCAATCCGCTTGCCTGCTAACCTGCGACCATGACCAGCCCGGGCCGCCCGTTGCGCCGGGACGCCGAGCGCAACCGGCAACTGCTGCTGGACGCTGCCAGCGAGCTGTTCGCCGAACGTGGGCTGGGCGTGACGCTCAACGACATCGCCCACCACGCCGGCGTCGGGGTGGGCACCGCCTACCGCCGCTTCCCGAACAAGGAGGCGGTCATCGACGCGCTGTTCGAGCAACGGCTGCAGGCGGTGGCGGCGGTCGCGCACGAGGCGCTGGAGGACCCGGACGCCTGGCGCGGCCTGGTGACGTTCCTGGAACGCACCCTGCACATGCAGTTCGGCGACCGGGGTCTGACCGAGATCATGAACAACCCGGCGCTGGGCCGGCAGCGGGTCAGCGACGCCCGCGACCGCATCGCCCCGCTCATCGAGGCCCTGGTGGACCGGGCCAAGCAGCAGGGCACGGTACGCGCAGACCTGGACCAGACCGATCTGATCTTCCTGCAGGTCGCGCTGTCGGCGATTCTGGACAGCACCCGGGCGATCGCGCCGGACCTGTACCGCCGCTACCTGGCGATCCTGCTGGACGGCATCCGCCCCGGCGGGGCGCCCAGCCCGTTACCGGTCCGGCCGCTCAGCGCCTTCCAGACGCACCGCGCCATGACCCGCAACCGGCCGGATGTCGCGAACGCCTGAGGCAGGATGGCCCTCGTGACGAGCCTCCGGCGGGTGTCGTGCCTGCTGCTGCCCGTGGTCCTGGTCAGCGGGTGTGCCGCCCGCCAGCACGGCAGGACGGCCGCGAAGCCCGCCGACAGCCCTGCCGCTGCGGCCGGCGGCGCCGCGGAGCCGGTACCCCCGGGCTCGCTGGGCGCGCCTGACCAGCCGACAGTCTGACCAACCCGACAGTCAGGCAACCAGGCAGTCAGGCAACCCGCGTGGTGGAGCCGGGCGGCGCGGCGAGGGCTTCCGGATGCAGGATCGAGGCGATCGCCGCCACGCCGTCCACCAGTCGGGGACCGGGCCGCACCACGAGCCCGTCGGCGTCGATCGCCCATACCTCGGCGTCCGGAAAGCGGCTGACCACGCCCCGAGCCTGCTCGATCGCGCCCGGCAGGTGAAAGCCGCACGGCGCGACCAGCACCACCTGCGGGGACTCTGCCGCGATCAGCTCCCAGCTCGTCTCCACCGACCGCTGGCCGGCGCGACCGGCGACCGGGATCCCGCCGGCGGCGGTGACCAGGTCCGGCACCCAGTGCCCGCCCGTGAACGGCGGGTCGACCCACTCGATCACCGCCACCCGCCGGCGCGGTCGAGCCGCCACCCGCTCGGCGATCGCGGCCAGCCGGGCCCGCAACTCCCCGACCAGGGCCTGGGCACGATCCGATGACCCGGTTCGCTGCCCGACCAGCAGGATCGAGTCGAGGACGTCGTCGAGAGAATGCGGGTCGAGGGACAGCACGTCCGCGCGGCACCCCAGGTAGTCCAGGGCCTGGTCGACCTGACCGGACGGCAACGCGCAGACCCGGCACAGGTCCTGGGTCAGGATCAAGTCGGGGGCCAGCGCGGCCAGCGCGTCGGCGTGCAGCGTGTAGAGCTCCTGGCCGGCGGCGAACTGCGACCGGACGTAGCCGTCAATCTCGGCGGGGGTCATCCCGCGGGTGTCCTTGCCACCCACCACGATGGTCTTCTCGCTCCTGGCGGACGCGGGCTCGTCGCATTCGAAGCTCACCCCCACCAGGTCATCGCCCAGCCCGAGCGCGTAGACGATCTCGGTAGCCGACGGGAGTAACGACACCACGCGCACGACGGTCAGCGTACTGACGACGCCGGAGCGACCTCGGCCAGCCGGGCCGGACATGGCAGCGGCCTGACCGCTGGTGCAGATCGGTCAGGCCGCCGTTGGGTTCTTGCTGACAGTCGTCAGTCGTCCGTCTCAGACGTCAGGAGAGCAGCTCCTCCAAGCGCGCGTAGGTCGATTCCATCTCGACCAGCCTGGAGTCGAGGCCCTGGTCGCGCGCTTCGCGGTGGGGGAAGGTGTGCACCTCGGTGAGCATGGTGCCGTCGCCGTGCGGGGCCAGCGTGAGGACCTGCACCTGCTCGGGGCCGTTCTCGCCGAACATGCGCTCCGTGGTGACGAGCCGGTGCGGCTCCTTCACCTCGCGGACCTCGCCGCTCATCTCGAAGGGCTGCGAGCCGTCCTCGCGTTCCCACTTGAACCGGTAGCTCTCGCCGGCTTTCGCCGTCCACTCGCACGTGGTCATGGACCGGCCATCGGCACCGGTCAGCCACTGGCGCATGACCTCCGGGTCCGTGTGGGCCTGCCACACCTTCTCGATCGGGGCACGGATGACGCGGCTCATGCGGATCTCGGTATCGCTGAGGACAGCGAGCTTGGCTTCCCTGTCGGATCCTCGATCAGATTCCATTTTCGGCATGTGAAACCCCCTCGTTGAAAGGCTGGGCATGGTAACGGCGGTACCGTACCACGTCTACTCCCATAGTGCGCATATAAATGAATGGCATATAGGCCGTAGTACATACGTAGAAAACAGACATCAACAGAGACTTAGCCCGCTGGTGATTGTGGGGTAAGCGGAGCTCGCACGATGGGTCGTCGACGCCGGCGAAGCCCCGTTGGGCAGCGCGGCCATTCGACCGGACTGGGATTACACCTGTTGGGTGGAGACGAGGGGAATCGAACCCCTAACCCCTGCCTTGCAAAGGCAGTGCTCTGCCAATTGAGCTACGTCCCCTGGGGCGGGCCCCGCATGACAGCGGGGCCGGACGAGCTAGCGGGTTGCCTGCTTCCAGACCTCGCTGCTGTCCTGTGCCTTCCTGCGCTTCATGGCGTACTGCACGCCGATGGCCGCGGCGGCGAGCATGAGCAACTTCTTCATCGGCTTCTCCTCGCTGCGCACGGCCCGGACAGGCCGAACGATGTCGCAGGGTGGGCCTAGGAGGACTTGAACCTCCGGCCTCATCCTTATCAGGGATGCGCTCTAACCGTCTGAGCTATAGGCCCGCTGCACGCTCTACGCGCGAGGTGAAACTTTACCCGGGTGGCGGGGCAGGCCCCAAACCGGGGCCCTGCCGGATGAGCTGTCGGACGGGGCTACTCCCGTTCGGACAGGGTGACCTCCGCGCCGCCCACCAGGTCGGCGCACAGGTTGTAGACCATCGCCCCGATGGTGCTCAGCGCGATGAACAGCACGATGTTGACCGCGCCGATGATGATCGCGCCGCCGAACACCAGCGGGCCGCTGATCACGTCGCTGGTCTTGTCGTTGGACAGGTCGCGCACCGTGGTGTTGACCTTGTCGAACACCCCGGCCACGTCCAGGATGCCGTACAGCACGCCGACCATGATCAGCCAGACGAAGAACAGGGCGATGGCCAGCACGCAGGAGAACTTGAACACCGAGTAGACATTGACGTGGCTCAGGGTGAGCCGGGCCCGCCGCGGCTGGCGAACACCGCGGCCCACCCGGCCGTTGCGTCCGGACCGGGCCTCTGCCTCGCTGGCCGCCGTCCGCATGGCGTCCTTGGCGCTGGTGGCCGCCGCGGTCGCGGTGGCTGCCGCCGCCGAGGCCTTGGAGGCGATCTTGGCTCCGAGCCCCGCGCCGGACGAACCCGACCCGTCCCGGGAACCGGCACCGTCCCGGGAGCCCGCTCCGACCTGGGTGCTCGACGACCAGCCGCCGGGCTGTTGACCCGCCGGCGGCGGGGTCACCTTGGGCAGCGTCGCGGTGTCCTGGTCCGCGTTGGCGTTGGAGCTTCGAGCAGGTGGCGGATAGCCCTGGGTCATGGTTCTGCTACTCCTGCTCCTCGGGTTCGTCGGCATTGCGGGCGATCGAGACCAGCGATACTCCGTCCGGCAGGTTGATCAGCCGCACGCCCATGGTCTGGCGCTGTGCCCGCCGTACCTCGGCGACGGACGTCCGGATCACCACGCCGTCGGACGTGATCGCATACAGCTCGTCCTCCGGCCGGACGGTCATCGCCCCGACCAATCCACCTCTGGTCGAGACTATACGCGCGGTGAGCACGCCCTTCCCGCCGCGACCTTGGACCGGATACTCCTGCACCTTGGTGCGCTTGGCGAAGCCGCCGTCGGTCGCGATCAGGATCTCCATGTCGTCCTGGACGACCTCCATCGCCAGCAGCTCGTCGTTCGCGCCGAACCGCATCCCGATCACCCCGGAGGTGGCCCGGCCCATCGGGCGCAGCGTCTCGTCGTCGGCGGAGAACCGGATCGACTGGGCCTTCTTGCTCACCAGCAGCAGGTGGTCGGTGGGGGCGATCAACGCCGCGTCGATCAGCTCGTCGTCCTCGCGCAGGTTGATGGCCACGATGCCACCGGAGCGGTTGGAGTCGAAGTCGCTCAGCTTGGTCTTCTTGACCAGGCCGGCCTTGGTGGCCAGCACCAGGTACGGCGCGACCTCGTAGTTGCGGATCGTCATCACCTCGGCGATCGTCTCGTCCGGCTGGAAGGCGAGCAGGTTGGCCACGTGCTGGCCGCGCGCGTTCCGGTTGGCCTCCGGCAGGTCGTAGGCCTTGGTGCGGTAGACCCGGCCCTTGTTGGTGAAGAACAGGATCCAGTCGTGGGTGGAGCACACGAAGAAGTGCGCCACCAGGTCGTCGGTCTTCAGGGCCGCGCCCTGCACGCCCTTGCCGCCGCGACGCTGGGCCCGGTACAGGTCGGTCTTGGTGCGCTTGGCATAGCCGGTCCGGGTGATGGTGACCACCACGTCCTCGGCGGCGATCAGGTCCTCCATCGACATGTCGCCGTCGTACGGGATCAGCCGGGTGCGCCGCTCGTTGCCGTACTTGTCCGAGATCTCGTTCAGCTCGTCCCGGATGATCTGGCGCTGCCGGCCGGGCTTGTCCAGGATGTCGCGGAAGTCGGCGATCTTGGCCTCGATCTCGGCGGCCTCTTCCTGGATCCGCAACCGCTCCAGCGCGGCCAGCCGGCGCAGCTGCAGGTCCAGGATCGCCACCGCCTGGATCTCGTCGATGTCGAGCAGCTCCATCAGCCCGGTGCGGGCCGCGTCGGCCGACGGCGAGTTGCGGATCAGCGCGATCACCGCGTCCAGGGCGTCCAGCGCCTTGAGGTAGGCACGCAGGATGTGGGCCCGCTCCTCGGCCTTGCGGAGCCGGTACCGGGTTCGCCGGACGATGACCTCGACCTGGTGCTGGACGTAGTAGCTGACCATCTGGTCCAGCCGCAGGGTGCGCGGCACCCCGTCCACGATGGAGAGCATGGTGACACCGAAGGTGGTCTGCAGCTGGGTGTGCTTGTAGAGGTTGTTCAGCACCACCTTGGGCACCGCGTCCCGCTTGAGCGTGACCACGATGCGCATCCCGATCCGGTCGGAGGACTCGTCGTTGATGTCGGCGATGCCGGCCACCCGGCCGTCCCGGGCCAGGCCGGCGATGGTCTCGACCAGGTTGTCCGGGTTGACCTGGTACGGCAGCTCGGTGACCACCAGGATGGTGCGGCCCCGGCTGTCCTCCTCGACGGTCACCACCGCCCGCATCCGAATCGAGCCGCGGCCGGTGCGGTAGGCCTCCTCGATGCCGTCCCGGCCGACGATCAGGCCCTTGGTCGGGAAGTCCGGGCCCGGGATCATCGCCATCAGCTGTTCGAGCAGCTCCTCGGAGCTGGCGTCCGGGTGGTCGAGCGCCCAGGTGACGCCGGCGGACACCTCGCGCAGGTTGTGCGGCGGCAGGTTGGTCGCCATGCCGACCGCGATGCCGCCGCCGCCGTTGACCAGCAGGTTCGGGATCCGGGACGGCAGCACCACCGGTTCCTGGGAGCGGCCGTCGTAGTTGGGCTTGAAGTCGACGGTGTCCTCGTCGATGTCGCGCAGCATCTCCATGGCCAGCGGCGAGAGCCGGGCCTCGGTGTTGTGCGAGACGAAGCCGTTGGTGAGGAAGGCGTGGTCGGCGGCATCGACCCGCAGCGAGTAGACCGGCTGGACGCCGGCCGGCTGCACCTGCGTGACCGGCACCAGGGTGAACTCCCGCGGGTCGCCGCCGTCGTCGGGCAGGTGCCGGGCCTGGCCCGACCGGTAGGCGGCGGTCAGGTCCGGCAGCAGCGGCAGCGCGGTGGCCCAGCTCTGGCTGCTGTACTGCGCCGAGCGCACCACCAGCACGTCGCCGGCGGTGATCTCGCCGAGCAGCTTCCACATCAGGGTCGGCACGTTCTGCACCCGGCCGATCACCAGCAGCGGGTGGTTGGCGGTGCCGGTCACCGACCGGTCGCCGGCGGTCACGGTCAGCACCGGGTGCTCGCCGGAGTGGTGGAAGGCGCTCACCCGGACCGGGGTGCCGGACCGGCCGATCACCTTGAAGTCGACCTCGGTGGTGGAGTTCGGCTCGGCGCCGGGCACCAGGTCGGCGATCGGCACCTCGCCGTCCGGGGTGGCGACGAGGGTGTCGCCGGTGACGCAGTAGCGCATCGCGGCCGCCGGGTCGTTGCCCGGCGAGCCGAAGTTGCCCTGGCCGTCGATCAGCGGCGCCCGCATCGACCAGGGCTGGGCCAGCCGCACCAGGGTGTCGTAGATCGCGGTGTCGCCGTGCGGGTGGTAGTTGCCCATCACGTCGCCGACCACCCGCGAGCACTTGACGTAGCCGCGGTCGGGCCGGAAGCCGGAGTCGTACATCGCGTAGAGCACCCGGCGGTGCACCGGCTTGAGCCCGTCCCGGACGTCCGGCAGTGCCCGGGCCACGATGACGCTCATCGCGTAGTCCAAGAAGCTGCGCTGCATCTCCAGCTGGATGTCCACCGGTTCGATCCGGTCGCTGGTGGGCGGCGGCGGAGTCTCAGTCATGACGGCCTTTCAGGCTCGGCTCGGGGGTCGGTGCGGGTCGGGCGGGGTAGGGCGGCACCGCGGGGCGCGGCCGGGACTCTCGCCGCGGCCGCGCCGGGTGCGATCAGATGCGTCAGATGTCTAGGAACCGGACGTCCTTGGCGTTGCGGACGATGAAGGACCGGCGGGCGTCGACGTCGTCGCCCATCAGCACCGAGAACAGCTCGTCCGCGGTCGCCGCGTCGTCCAGGGTGACCAGCCGCAGCATCCGGGTGGCCGGGTCCATGGTGGTCTCCCACAGCTCCTTGGCGTTCATCTCGCCCAGGCCCTTGTAGCGCTGGATCGAGTCGCCGGTCACCCGGCGCCGGCCGGCCCGCTCGCCGTTCTCGATCAGGCCGTCCCGCTCGCGGTCGGAGTAGGCGTAGTCCGGCTCGCCCTTGGCCCACTTGATCTTGTACAGCGGCGGCATGGCCAGGTACACGTGGCCGTGCTCGATCAGCGGTCGCATGAACCGGAACAGCAGCGTCAGCAGCAGCGTGGTGATGTGCTGGCCGTCGACGTCGGCGTCGGCCATCAGCACCACCTTGTGGTAGCGCAGCTTGGCGATGTCGAAGTCGTCGTGGATGCCGGTGCCGAGCGCGGTGATCAGCGACTGCACCTCGGTGTTCTTCAGCACCCGGTCGATGCGGGCCTTCTCGACGTTGATGATCTTGCCGCGGATCGGCAGGATCGCCTGGTACATCGAGTCCCGGCCGGACTTGGCCGAGCCGCCGGCCGAGTCGCCCTCGACGATGTAGAGCTCGCTGCGGGCGGGGTCGGTGGAGCGGCAGTCGGCCAGCTTGCCCGGCAGCCCCATGGTGTCCAGGGCGTTCTTGCGGGCCAGCTTGCGGGCCTGCTGCGCGGCCTTGCGGGCCCGGGCGGCCTGGGTGGCCTTGGTGATGATCATCCGGCCCTCGGTGGGGTTGCGCTCGAACCAGTCCGCCAGCCACTCGTTGCAGACCTTCTGGACGAAGGACTTGGCCTCGGAGTTGCCGAGCTTGGTCTTGGTCTGGCCCTCGAACTGCGGCTCGGCCATCTTGATCGAGACGATCGCAGCCAGGCCCTCGCGGATGTCGTCGCCGGTCAGCTTCTCGTCGTTCGGCTTGAAGATCTTCTTCTCGGTCGCCCACCGGTTCACCACCGAGGTGAGCGCTGCCCGGAAGCCCTCCTCGTGGGTGCCGCCCTCGTGGGTGTTGATGGTGTTGGCGAAGGTGTAGACCGACTCGGAGTAGGACTCGTTCCACTGCAGGGCCACCTCGGCCGACAGCCGCAGCTCCTTGTCCTCGGCTTCGAAGTACACCACCGACTTGTGGATGGCCGACTTGGTGGCGTTGAGGTGCCGGACGAAGTCGGCGATGCCGCCGGCGTAGTGGTAGGTCTGCTCGCGCAGCTCGTGGTCGCCGCCGCGCCGGTCGCAGACCGTGATGGTCAGGCCCTTGTTCAGGAAGGCCATCTCCTGCAGCCGCCGGGTGACGGTCTCGAAGGAGAACTCCAGGGTTTCGAAGATCGCGCCGTCCGGCCAGAACGTCACGGCGGTGCCGGTCTCGCGGGTCGCCTCGCCCTTGACCAGCGGCGCGGCCGGCTTCTGGTCGACGTAGGGCTGGCGCCAGACGTGGCCCTCCCGCTTGATCTCTACCTCGAGCCGGGTGGACAGCGCGTTCACCACCGAGACGCCGACGCCGTGCAGACCGCCGGAGACGGCGTAGGCGTCGCTGTCGAACTTCCCGCCGGCGTGCAGGATGGTCAGGATCACCTCGACGGCCGGCTTCTTCTGGGCGGTGTTCATGCCGACCGGCATGCCACGGCCGTTGTCGACCACCCGGACGCCGCCGTCGGGCAGCAGGGTGACCTCGATCCGGTCGCAGTAACCGGCCAGCGCCTCGTCCACGGCGTTGTCGACCACCTCCCACACCAGGTGGTGCAAGCCCCGCTCGCCGGTCGAGCCGATGTACATGCCCGGACGCTTGCGGACAGCTTCGAGCCCCTCGAGGACGGTGATCGAATCTGCTCCGTATTCAGACGCAGCCTTAGCCGCCACTCGGTGCTCCTTCATTGGTCTGCTCGGACTAGCCGTGCGGCGCGTGTGCGCCACAGCGCCCCCAGCGGGGTTCTACTTCACCAGTCTACTGGGTCGCAGGCCTTCAGAGTGGCGTGCAACACGGCTAATCGTGTCACAGAGCGAAGTTGCGGCCGCTGGTGGATCGGGATACCAGACCCGGGTGCCGGGAACGGCTGGCTGGCGACCATCCGGCGAGACCGCGCAGGCCGCCGGACCGCATTCTGCCACCTGTCCCGTGCGCTGCAGCCGCAGGTGTCCCGGACGCTCCGGCCGGAGCTGTCCCCGGTCTCACCCTAGGTCTCCGGCCTCAGCCGTAAGGGTCCTGGGCTCAGCCGTAGGTGTCCCGGACGCCCCGGCCGCCGTGCATCGACCACGGGCCGTGCTTCCAGGACGGTACCGAGGGCCCGGTGATGACCAGCTTGGTGACCAGGCCGGCCGGCAGCTCGCGGGTGATCCGGGCCAGGATCTGCGGCGTCATCAGCCGCAGCTGGGTGGCCCAGGCGGTGGACTCGGCCGCCACCCGCAGCTCGCCGTCGACCAGGCTGACCGGCTGGCAGCGGGCCGCGATGTCGGCGCCCACCACGCTCGCCCACTGGCCCATCAACCGGGCGTGGGCCAGCGGTGCCACCCAGCCGAGCTCGGCCATCGCGCTGCCCAGGATGCTGCCGATCGGCGCCGGATCCAGCTCGTCCGGCCGGGCACCGCTGTATCCGCCACCCGCCCGGCGCCCGCGCCGGAGCCGGGCCGGCCGGCCGGCCGTGCGACCGGCCGACATCGCCCGCGCCGAGCGCAGTGCCCCGGCTGCCAGGTCGCCGCCCGAGGCCTGGTCACTCTGAGTATCGGGCTCCTCTGGTGGGTGGCCTGTGGAAAACCGCTCGGGTTCTGTGGGTAACCCGCGATCGGCTCCGCTATTGCGGTCTTGCCCCCGGTGGATATCTTCACTACCGCGTCGGTCACCGGTCACGGCGCACCTCACCGTCCGCAACCAGATACTGCGCGCCGCTCAGCGCCGGCGGGACGTCGCCCGGCACGGCGGCCGAGATCAGCACCTGCTCGGCCTTGGCGGCGATGCCGGCCAGCTGGTCCCGGCGGGCGGTGTCGAGCTCGGCGAACACGTCATCGAGGATCAGCACCGGCTCGGCGCCGTCGGCCGACAGCAGCTCGTAACAGGCCAGCCGCAGCGCCAGCGCCGCCGACCAACCCTCCCCGTGGCTGGCGTAGCCGCGCAGCGGAAGCGCGTTCAACCGCAGCTCCAGGTCGTCGCGGTGCGGGCCGACCAGGCTCACCCCGCGCTCGATCTCGGCCGGTCGCACCTTGGCAAGTTCGTCCAGCAGAGCCCGCTCGAGGTCTTCCACCGGCGGTATTACACCGGTGTCATTACCTGCGGAGTTCTCGACCGAGCTGACATAACTGAGGTCCAGCTGCCCGCTGCTCGGCGCCAGTTCCGCATAGGCCTGGGCGGCATGCGGCCGCATCGCCCGGACCAGCTCCAGCCGGGCGGCCAGCAGCTGCGCGCCGGAACTTGCCAGGTGGCCGTCCCAGACCTCCAGGGTCCGCAGGTCGCCGGCCCCCCCGGCCCGGCGGGCGGCGCCGGCGGTCTTGAGCAGCGCGGCCCGCTGCTTGAGCACCCGTTCGTAGTCGGCGCGTACCCCGGCCAGCCGGGGGGTCAGCTGCACCAGCACGTCGTCGAGGAAGCGCCGGCGCTCGGACGGGTCGCCGCGCACGATCGCCAGGTCCTCGGGTGCGAACAGCACGGTCCGAAGCCCGCCCAGGATGTCGCGCGGCCGGGTCACCGGCGCGCGGTTCAGCTTGGCCCGGTTGGCCCGGCCGGCGGTGATCTCGATCTCGAGCACCAGCTGCCGGCCGGCCGAGACCACTGCGGCCTGCACCACCGCCCGGTCCGCGCCGGCCCGGATCAGCGGCGCGTCGGTGGCCACCCGGTGACTGCCCAGCGTGGCCAGGTAGCCGATGGCCTCCAGCAGGTTGGTCTTGCCCTCGCCGTTGCGGCCGACGAGCACGTTGACGCCGGGGTCGAAGGCCAGGTCAGCGCGGGTCCAGCTCCGGAAGTCAGCGACGCTGAGGTGCTGGACGAACATCGCGGCCGGCGGGACTTCGGCTCAGGACGCGTCGGGTGAGATGGCCTGCGCGGCGGACACGGCACCGGCTGCCTCGACGGCGTGGCCGCCGAACTGGTTGCGCAGCGCCGCCACCATCTTCATCGCCGGCGAGTCGTCCTGCCGGGAGGCGAACCGGGCGAACAGCGCCGCGGTGATCACCGGCATCGGCACGGCGTTGTCGATGGCCGCCTCGACGGTCCAGCGGCCCTCGCCGGAATCCTCGGCGTAGCCGCGCAGCTTGCTCAGGTCCGGGTCGGACTCCAGCGCCAGCACCGCCAGGTCCAGCAGCCAGGACCGGATGACGGTGCCCTGCTGCCAGGACTTGAACGTCTCCGCGACGTTGTCCAGCAGCGGCGAGGCCGCCATCAGCTCGTACCCCTCGGCATAGGCCTGCATCATTCCGTACTCGATGCCGTTGTGGACCATCTTGGCGAAGTGCCCGGCGCCGACGGTGCTGCCGGCGTGCACGAAGCCGCCCTCGCCCTCGGGCTTGAGCGCGTCGAAGATCGGCTGGACCCGGGCGACGTCGTCGGGAGCGCCGCCGACCATCAGCGCGTAGCCGTTCTTCAACCCCCAGACCCCGCCGGACACCCCGGCGTCGACGAAGGAGATTCCCTTGGCGGCGAGCAGCTCGGCGTGCTTGGCGTCGTCGGTGTACTTGGAGTTGCCGCCGTCGATGACCAGGTCACCCTCGCTGAGCACCTCGGCCAGGGCGGTGATGGTCTGGTGGGTCGGTCCGCCGGAGGGGACCATCACCCACACTGTGCGGGGTGCGGTCAGCGCACCGACCAGCTCTTCCAGCGAGGCGACGTCGCGTGCCGACTCCGGCGACCGGTCGAACCCGACGACGGTGTGCCCGCCCCGGCGGATCCGTTCGGCCATGTTGCCGCCCATCTTGCCCAGCCCGATGAGACCGATCTCCATGCCTGCCTCCACCTCGTCCCGCCCCGCGCGGTTGGCGCCGGACCTCAACGATTTCACCGTAGCCGTCACGGCGCTGTCCGGGCATGCCACCCCGGCCGGCTGGCTGTCCCCAACTTCTATATGTAGTTCTTATCTCTCTGTAAAGAACTAATTCTTCGTCGTCATAAGGCGTGTGGATGCTGTGGAGAACTACCGTTTTCCCTGATCAGCCGCGGTGGGAGATGTGTGCGGCAGGTCGGACAAGCTGGGAGGACAGGCAACGAGGAAGTGGACAGCGGGTAACGCGCTATGGCCGTCCACATGACCATCAGGACTTGTCCACACCCCTACCCACACGGTGTGGAAGCACTCAACTATCGCGGCGCGGAGGGGTGGTAGGGCGGCTGCCGGCCCGAACCGGGCCCGAGGCGATGAGGGCAGCTAGGTCAGGAGCGGGCGCGGGACCGGATCCGGCTGGTCAGCTCGGTGATCTGGTTGTAGACGTTGCGGCGCTCGGTCATCAGCGACCTGATCTTGCGCTCGGCGTGCATCACGGTGGTGTGGTCGCGGCCGCCGAAGGTCTGGCCGATCTTGGGCAGCGACAGCTCGGTCAGCTCCCGGCACAGGTACATCGCGATCTGGCGGGCCGAGACCAGCACCCGGGTGCGGGAGCTGCCGGTGAGGTCTTCCAGGGTGATGCCGAAGTACTCCGCGGTCACCGCCATGATGGTCGAGGCGGTGATGTCGGGCCGGTCGGATTCCGACACCAGGTCCTTGAGCACGATCTCGGCGAGCTTGAGGTCGATCTCCTGCTTGTTCAGGCTGCCGAAGGCGACCACCCGGATCAACGCGCCCTCGAGCTCGCGGATGTTGCTCTGGATCTTCGAGGCGATGAACTCCATGACGCCCGGTTGCAACGTCATGCCGTCCTTGGCGGCCTTCTTGCGCAGGATCGCGATCCGCAGCTCCAGGTCCGGCGCCTGTACGTCGGTGATCAGGCCGGACTTGAACCGGGTGACCAACCGGTTCTGCAGGCCGGAAAGCTGTTCCGGCTTGCGGTCACAGGAGATCACGATCTGCTTGTTCGCCAGCTGCAGCGTGTTGAAGGTGTGGAAGAACGCTTCCTGGGTCTGCTCGGCCCGTTCCAGGAACTGGATGTCGTCGATCAGCAGCAGGTCGACGTCGCGGTAGCGCCGCTGGAAGGACTGGACGTCGTTGACCCGCACCGAGTTGATGAAGTCGTTGGTGAATTCCTCGCTGGAGACGTAGCGAACTCGCATGGTCGGTTCCAGCCGGCGGCCGTAGGTGCCGATCGCGTGCAGCAGGTGGGTCTTACCTAGTCCGGAATCACCATAGATGAACAGGGGGTTGTACGCCTTGGCCGGCGCCTCGGCAACCGCGACCGCGGCGGCGTGGGCGAACCGGTTGGACGAACCCGGGACGAAGGTCTCGAAGGTGTACTTCGGATTGAGCCGGGCTTCGTGGTCCATCCGGCCCATCGGCGGCGTCGGCACGCTGTCGAAGATGCGCGACCGGGTCGACGGATCGGCCAGTCCGTCCAGCCGGTTGCCTGCCGGGCCGTCGGCCAGCGGGTCGATTCGCTCGGTGCTGTCGGAGAACTGGCCGCCGCCGAACCGGCCGTCGGAGAATTGGTCGTAGCTGTCGGACGGTTTCTCCTCCGGCTCGTCGGCCGGCTCCAGCTCGACCGCGGTGCTCGGCCGGTCGCTCGATTCCATCGGCTGGATGGTCACCGCGACATTGATGTCGCGGCCGAGCGCCTCCGAGAGGGTCGCGGTGATGAGCGGGCGAAGGTTGTTCTCCAGGTAGTCCTTGGCGTAGGTGTTGGGGGCGGCGAGCAGCGCGGTGTCTTCCAGCAACCCGATCGGCCGGGTCAGGCTCAGCCAGGCGCGCTGGTGCGGGCGGACCGACGGGTCGTCGAGCTGGTTGATCGCACGGTGCCAGACGTCCGCGAGATCGGCGAGCTCGTCCGCCACTCTGGGTCACTCCCTCGGTTCTACGCTCTAACGCGCGATCCTGCCCGACCGGACGAACGTGCCGCTGCGGCACTGTCCGGTAGCCCGGAGGGTATATCCACAAAATTATCCACAAGTTGTGGAGGGGTGCCGAAACAGCCCCGGCCTACCCTGTGATAGAGGGCCGGGAGTGGTGGCTCACATCCCCGCAGCGGTGGTTCGAGGCGACAACTTAACAGCGCATCCGGTCCCCTCACAATGGGAAACGGACAGTTCGCGGTCAGTTCGGGCGTGTCGCTGGCTGCAATGCCACTTCTCCCGTGCTCACTTGAGGATTGGCTCACATATACTTAACGTTGCTGTGGGCCAGCCCGGAGCCGGTTTGACCTCGAGAGGGGTCGATCCGTACCGTAGAAACTCTCCTGTGCCGTCTCGGATCCGGGGCGGTTACTTCGTATGCCGATCTGCCAATGTTCCGACCGATGTCGGGCCGTTGTCCGACCCAGCCGGGTGCGCCGGTCTCCCCGCGCACCAGGCCCAAGATTGTGATGGAGCCAGACCGTGAGCAAGCGGACCTTCCAGCCGAACAACCGCCGTCGGGCCAAGACCCACGGCTTCCGTCTGCGGATGCGCACCCGGGCCGGTCGCGCCATCCTGCAGGCCCGCCGGCGCAAGGGCCGCAACGAACTGTCGGCCTGAGCCGACCTCGTCCGGTGCTGCCCCCGGCACACCGCCTCCGCCGCGCTGCTGATTTCACCGCGGTGACCAGGCAGGGCCGGCGGGTTCGTAGTGGTTCGGTGGTGATGTACTTGCTGACCGAGCCTGCCGGCGGTACCAGTCGAGTCGGCCTGGTGGTGGGAAAGGCGGTCGGAACCAGCGTGGTGCGCCATCAGGTCTCCCGCCGGCTGCGCGCCCAGCTCCGGCTCCGGCTGGATCGCCTGCCCGCCGGTGCCGCCCTGGTGGTCCGCGCCCTCCCCGAGGCTGCCACCGCTTCCTCGGCCGCGCTCGGCCGCGACCTGGACCGGGCCCTGACCAAGTTGACCGACAAGCTCGCCGCCAGTGCTGCCGGGCCCGGTGCCCGGCCGGGCCGATGACCGGCCGCCCGAGCCCAGCCGCGCGGCTCGCTCTCACCGCGATCGCCTGCTACCAGGGCGCCTGGAGTTCCCGCCGGCCGTCGGCCTGCCGGTTCACCCCCAGCTGCAGCGCGTACACCGCCACCGCTATCTCCCGGTTCGGGGTGCTTCGCGGTATTTGGCTGGGTACGCGGCGGCTGGCGCGCTGCCATCCCTTCCGACCGGGCGGCTATGACCCGGTGCCGTCTCCCGACGAGATCTCCGGTGTGTGGCCGGTACCCGCGAGGGGAACCGATTGCCGCAGCGACTCGTCGGATGAGAAGACTCTCCTAGAACAGGCTGGTTGATGCTGGACTTCCTCTATACCGCGGTTTCGTGGGTGCTGCTGCGTTGGTACCAGCTGTTCACCCTGCTGGGCATGAACGAGGAGAGCGGCCTGACCTGGGCGCTGTCGATCATCATGCTGGTGGTGACCGCCCGCTTGCTGCTGTTCCGGTTCTTCGTCAAGCAGGTGCACTACCAGCGCCGGATGCAGGAGATGCAGCCCAAGATCAAGAAGCTGCAGGAGAAGCACAAGGGCGACAAGGCGACCCTGCAGCGGGAGATGATGGCGCTGCAGCAGGCCGAGGGCTTCAACCCGATCTCTGGCTGCCTGCCGATGCTGCTGCAGATCCCGATCTTCATCTCGCTGTTCCACGTGCTCAAGCACATCTCGAACTCGGTCGGCCTGCCCACCGGCGCCCGCGGCCTGACGCTGTACGGCTTCACCGAGAAGCAGACCACCGACGCCGCGCACGCCAAGCTGTTCAACGCCCCGCTGGCCGCGTCGCTGCGCGAGTCCAGCGAAAAGATCCTGCAGCTCGGGGGGCACGTCAGCACCACCCGGACGGTCACCCTGGTGCTGGTGCTGGTCAGCGCACTGGCCACCTTCCTGACCCAGCGCGCGGTGATCGCCAACCAGACCACGCCGCCCGAGGGCCAGGCCGCGATGATCCAGCGGCTGATGCTGGTCGGCATCCCGATCTCGGTGGTTGTCTCCGGGTTCATCTTCCCGCTCGGCGTGCTGCTGTACTGGTTCACCAGCAACCTGTGGACGCTGGGCCAGCAGTACTACATCTTCCGGTTCCACCCGCACACCCCGGTGGCGGCCACCGCCGGCGCCGGTGGCAGCACACCGGCCCCGCCGGGCAAGACGCTCGCCCCGAAGGTGGGCCAGAAGCCGGTGAACCCGAAGGGCAGCCGTCCCGGAGTCGCGCCCCGTCCGCCGGTGGCCGAGGGCATGCCGGGCAGCCCGAACGGCACCAGCCCGAACGGCGCCAGCTCCAACGGCAACGGTCCGAACGTGAACCTGTCCAAGACCGGCCGGGCTGCCGGGGAACCGGCCGGCTCCGCCGGTGCCACCCCGGCCGGCTCCGCCACCGGCGGCCCGAGCACCGGTGGTTCGGCCGCCGGCAACCGTGGCCAGCGCCCGGCGGCCAACCGGCCCAACAACTCCAAGCGGTCGCCGAGCAAGAAGCGCCGGTAAGACGCTGGTAGACCCCGCGCCATCCGCCACCGCACCGCCTCGCGCAGGTGAGAAGAACAAGGGATTGAGATGACCGACACCGCTTCACCGGATACTGCTGCCGCCACCGACGACGCCGACACCCCGTCGTTGCTGGTCCAGGAAGGCGACATCGCCGCCGACTACCTCGAGCGGCTGCTCGACATCGTCGACTACGACGGTGACATCGACCTCGACGTGGAGAACGGCCGCGCCATGGTGGCCATCGTCGGCTCGGACCTGCAGCCGCTGATCGGCCCGGCCGGCGCCACCCTGGACGCCCTGCAGGAGCTGACCCGGCTGGCCGTCCAGCAGCAGACCGGGGTGCGCAGCCGGCTGATGCTCGACGTGTCCGGCCACCGCCGGGCCCGCCGCGAGGAGCTGACCGCGCTGGCCGGCAAGGCCGCCGCGGAAGTGCTCAGCTCCGGCGAGCCGTACCGGCTGGCACCGATGAACCCGTTCGAGCGCAAGGTGGTGCACGACGCCATCTCGGCGACCGACGGCGTGATCAGCGAGTCCGAGGGCGAAGAGCCCAACCGGCGGGTCGTGGTCCTGCCCGCTTCGTGACCGGCGGCCGTCCCGGATCGGTGCCCGAGCGGGGCGGCTCAGAACCTCAGGCGGCCCCGGCTGTTCCGGCGCCGCCTGATGTTCTTCTCCGGCGGTTCGGTTCCCGGGCCGAACTGCTGGTGCGCTACGCCGGCTGGTTGGCCGGTCCGGGCACCGTCCGCGGCCTGCTCGGCCCGCGCGAGGTGCCGCGGCTGTGGGAACGGCATCTGCTCAACTCGGTGGCCCTCGCCGAACTGCTCCCGGACCGGGCTCGACTGGTGGACATCGGCAGCGGAGCCGGCCTGCCGGGCCTTGCGGTGGCCTGCGTCCGACCGGATCTGACCGTCGACCTGGTGGAGCCGCTGCTCCGGCGTACCGATTTCCTCACCGAGGTGGTCACCGACCTCGATCTCGGGCAACAAGTTCGTGTCGTACGTGGCCGCGCTGAGGACTCTGCCGTGCTCGACAAGGTAGGTTCAGCGCAGTTCGTAACGGCACGGGCGGTGGCCCCCTTGGACCGGTTGGTCCGCTGGAGCTTCCCGCTACTCCGCCCGGGTGGCAGCTTGCTAGCCCTGAAGGGAACCGGGGCCGAGGACGAACTGACCGAGCATCAGCAGTTCCTGTCCCGGATGCGGGCAGAGGTAAGAGGGGTCATCGAATGCGGTGCGGAACTGGTCGATCCTCCGACCCGGATCGTGCACCTCGTTCGCACCCGATGAGCTCGGTCCTTCGAGTGGCCGCAATCAATCAGGCAATGAGGTGACCTCCGGGATGCCGGACGAGCTCGACACTGCTGTTCCGATTCTGAACGCTCCCGCGATCCCGGTGGTCGCTTCCGAGGTGGACCAGTCCGGTGTGAACCCGTGGTCTGCCGTGTCGTATGTCAATCTGCGAGCTGAGGACAAGGTCTCGGACGTGACCGTTTCACGTGAAACATCGTTGGGCACCGATCTCTACGAGGCGCTGCAGGCCGACCTCGCCTACGAGGCGCTGAACCCCGATGTTTCACGTGAAACATCGGGGTTCGACACCCCGATAGCTCGCGAGGCGATGCAGGCCGTCAAGGTGCGCAACGTCCGGCAGCAGGCCTGGCCGGCGCCCCAGCAGCGCCGGATCATCACGGTGGCCAACCAGAAGGGCGGCGTCGGCAAGACCACCTCCGCGGTGAACGTGGCGATGGCACTGGCCCTGCACGGCCTGCGGGTGCTGCTGATCGACCTGGATCCGCAGGGCAACGCCAGTACCGCCCTCGGCGTGGAGCACACCGCCGGCACCGCCTCGGTCTACGACGTGCTGCTGGGCGGCATGTCGCTCGCCGAGGTGGCCGTTCCGGTCGAGGCCGCCCCGCTGCTGCGCTGCGTGCCGGCCACCATCGACCTGGCCGGCGCGGACATCGAGCTCGCGTCCCAGGTGGCCCGGGAGCACCGGCTGCGCCGGGCGCTGGCCGTCTACGACGAGCGGGTCGACTACGTGATCATCGACTGCCCGCCCGCACTGGGCCTGCTCACCCTGAACGCGCTGGTGGCCGCCCGGGAGATCCTGATCCCGATCCAGTGCGAGTACTACGCGCTGGAAGGCCTGGCACAGCTGCTGAACACCGTCGATCTGGTGAAGAGCCAGCTGAACGAGGCGCTTGAGGTCTCCACCGTGCTGCTCACCATGTACGACAGCCGTACCCGGCTGGCGGACCAGGTGGCCGACGAGGTGCGCGCCCACTTCGGCGACAAGGTGATCCGGTCGGTCATCCCCCGCAACGTGCGGGTTTCCGAGGCCCCCGGCTACGGCCAGACGGTGATCACCTACGATCCCGGGTCGCGGGGTGCGGTCAGCTACGTCGACGCAGCCCGGGAACTCGCCGAACGCGGAGCGGTGACGCACTAGCCGCGTTCCAGCCGGCTGCCGGACGTCCCGGCGGGCGTACGGCAGGCGTGCCGGGCGGGCACAGCAGGACTTACGGACAGATGCAGGACGAGCAGGAGCGGGAGCCGGTAAGTGACCAAACCTCAACGGCGTGGCGGCCTCGGACGGGGCCTGGGTGCCCTGATCCCGACCGCCGGGCCCCAGCAGGACACCGCATCCGAGGACGAGGCGGCCGGTACCGACCCGGTTATGTCAGGTGAATCGGCCAACGCCGAGGAGAGGACCGCGGGTGCGGGACAAGCCGCCGGAGCGTCCGGTGGAGCGGGGAAAGGCGCCAATCGGGTGCCTTCGCTGTCGTCCCTGACCGCCTCGGCGGCCACCGACTTCTACTTCGACCCGTCCCCGGTGCCGGGCACCAGCCTGCGGTACCTGCGTCCGGACCAGATCACCGCCAACCCCAAGCAGCCCCGCCAGGTCTTCGATGAGGAGTCGCTGGAGGAACTCAGCCACTCCATCAAGGAGTTCGGCGTCCTGCAGCCGATCGTGGTCCGCCCGCAGGGCGACGGCTTCGAGCTGGTGATGGGCGAGCGCCGGCTGCGCGCTGCCGTGGCGGCCGGCCTGGACAGCATCCCGGCGATCGTCCGCGACACCGCCGACGAGGCGATGCTGCGCGACGCGCTGCTGGAGAACATCCACCGGGCCCAGCTGAACCCGCTGGAAGAGGCGGCGGCCTACCAGCAGCTGCTGCAGGAGTTCGGGGTCACCCACGAGGAGCTGGCCAGCAGGATCGGCCGCAGCCGGTCCCAGGTGTCCAACACCATCCGGCTGATGAACCTGTCGGTGCCGGTGCAGCGCCGGGTGGCAGCCGGCGTGCTGTCCGCCGGCCACGCCCGGGCGCTGCTCGGCCTGGAGGACCGCGAGCAGCAGGACGAGCTGGCGGCCCGGATCGTCGCCGAGGGCCTGTCGGTACGCGCCACCGAGGAGCTGGTCGCCCTGGCGGCCTCTGCCGCTCCCACCCGCAACCGGCCCAAGCCGGCCCGCCGGCCTACCGCGCCGGCCCTGACCGAGCTGGCCTCGAAGCTGTCGGACACCCTGGAGACCCGGGTGAAGGTGGAGCTCGGCCAGCGCAAGGGAAAGATCACTGTGGAGTTCGGCTCCGTCGACGACCTGGAGCGGATCGTGGCGGTGATCGCACCACAGCTGGCCACGCCGCGGGTGGCCGGCCGGCCGGCCGAGCCGGCGGGTCTGTCCGGCTGATCCGGCTGACCCGCGGGACGCCAGGCCGACCCGGAACGTCAGTCGCCGGCAGGCGGCTGCATCCGGCCGAACGAGGCCACCTCGCTGACCGGCCGCCGGCTCCGCTTGAGGGACGGCGAGCGGCGGTCCGGAGCCGGCTGGCCGAGGCTGATCACGCCCACCAGCGACAACCGGTCCGGAATGCCGAAGGCCTGCTTCACCTGCTGGTGCCGCTCGGCCGGCACCCCGAAGAAGCAGCTGGCCAGGCCCCGGTCGACGGCGCCCAGCAGGATCAGCAGGCTGGCCATGCCGGTGTCGATGTCCCAGTACGGCACGGGCCAGTGCGCCTCGTCCCGATCGGTCCAGCCCTTGTCCGGCGCGGCATATCTATCTAAATATGCCTGTTTGTCCGACATAGCGATGATCAAGGCCGGCGCGGTCTGCATGTCACGCAGCCAGGGATCGGGGTCGGCCGTTGAGTCCGTGGTGGCCTGCCAGAACGCCGCCCGGTCCTCGGCCTCGTCCAGCACCAGGAAGTGCCAGCCCTGGCTGAAGCCCGCCGACGGCGCCCGGATCGCCAGCTCCAGCAGCTCGGTGAGCACCTCGCGGGGCACCGGACGGTCCGGGTCGTAGTTGCGCACCATCCGGCGCCTGCGCACCACCTCGGTGTAGTCCATGCCAGCTGTCTACCACGGTGCTCGGTGCCGCGGGCAGCTCGGCGGGGGATGGTCCGGTCCGGCCAGATATGGAACCCTTGGGGCATGGAACTGACCCAGTCCGGCAAGCTCGCCGACGTCTGCTACGACATCCGGGGACCGGTGCTGACCGAGGCCAAGCGGCTGGAGGCACAGGGGCATTCCATCCTCAAGCTCAACATCGGCAACCCGGCGCCGTTCGGCTTCACCGCGCCGGACGAGATCATCCAGGCGGTGATCGGCAACCTGCGCCACTCCGAGGGGTACTCCGACTCCCAGGGGGTGCTCTCGGCACGTACCGCGGTGGTGCAGCACTACCAGGAACGCGGGCTGGACCCGGCGGTGACCGTCGAGGACGTCTGGCTCGGCAACGGGGTCAGCGAGCTGATCGGCATGGCGTTGCAGGCGATGCTGAACAACGGCGACGAGGTGCTGATCCCCGCCCCGGACTACCCGCTGTGGACGGCGGCCACCTCGCTGGCCGGCGGCCGGCCGGTGCACTACCGGTGCGAGGAGTCCGCCGGCTGGCAACCGGACCTGGAGGACCTGCGGGCCAGGATCACCCCGCGCACCAAGGCCGTGGTGCTGATCAACCCGAACAACCCGACCGGCGCGGTGTACTCGCAGCAGGTCCTGCAGGAGTTCGCGGAGCTGGCCCGCCAGCACAGCCTGGTGGTGCTGGCCGACGAGATCTACGACAAGGTGCTCTACGACGACGCCACCCACACCCCGTTCTGCGTGCTGGCGCCGGACCTGCTCACGCTGACCTTCAACGGCCTGTCCAAGGCCTACCGGCTGGCCGGCTTCCGGTCCGGCTGGCTGCTGGTGTCCGGCCCGAAGCAGCACGCCACCAGCTACCTGGAAGGCCTGGCGATCCTGTCCAACATGCGGCTGTGCGCGAACGTGCCGTCCCAGCACGCGATCCAGACCGCGCTGGGCGGCCGACAGAGCATCCGGGACCTGGTGCTGCCCGGGGGCCGGCTGCTCGAGCAGCGCGACGCCGCAGTCCGCGCGCTGCGGGCCATTCCCGGGGTCAGCTGCGTCGAGCCGAAGGGCGCGCTCTACGTCTTCCCGCGGCTGGATCCCGAGCACTACCCGATCGCCGACGACCAGCGCTTCGTGCTGGACTTCCTGCGCGACCAGCACGTCCTGCTGGTGCAGGGCACCGGTTTCAACTGGCCGCACCCGGACCACCTGCGCATCGTCACGCTGCCGCACGCCGACGTCCTCACCGAGGCGATCGGCCGGCTGGGCGCCTTCCTGGACAGCTACTCCCCCGCCCGGCTGGGCTAGCCGGCATGTCGGTGTCGCGCCGGGTGGTGCCGCTCACCCTGGACAACCTGGATGACCTGCCGGCCACCTGCCGGTCCTGCCTGTTCTGGGAGCTGGGCCCGCTGGCCGACCCGGAGCCGGCACCGGCGGAGGAGGCCCGGCTGGCCAAGGAGGCGTGGCTGTCGGCGACCCTGCTGGACTGGGGCAGCTGCGGCAAGCTGGCCTACGCCAACGGCGAGCCGGTGGGCTACGCGATGTTCGCCCCGCCGGGCTTCGTGCCGCGCGCCATGTCGTTCCCGACCTCGCCGGTGTCCGGCGACGCGGTGCTGCTGCTCAACGCCCACGTGGTGCCGCGCTGGCGCGCCGGCGGCATCGGGCGGATGCTGGCCCAGGCGGTGGCCGCCGAGCTGGTGCCGCGCGGGGTCAAGGCGATCGAGGCATTCGGCTCCACCGGCCCGGCCTCGCAGGGCTGCCTGATGCCGGCCGACTACCTGCGCTCGGTGGGGTTCAAGACGGTCCGGCCGCACCCGGCCTACCCGCGGCTGCGGATGGAGCTGCGCTCGACGGTGTCCTGGCGCTACGACGTGGAGTACGCCCTGGAACGCATCTTCGGCACCAATGTCGGCAAGTCACTGACGCCGGCCCGGTTCACGCCCGGCAAGCCCTGACTCGGCACCCCGCCGCCCGGCGGGTTGGATGGCGGCGGGCCGGGGCTGACCCGCACCGGCCCTGAAACACGCACAAGGCCGGCCCCTACCGTCCTGAGACGATAGGGCCGGCCTGTGGGTAACTTGTGGAAAAGTTAGCCGATGAAGGCGGCGAGGTCGTTGAGCAGCGCGGCCTTCGGCTTGGCGCCGACGATGGTCTTGACGACCTGGCCGTTCTGGAACACCGACATGGTCGGGATCGACATGATCTGGTAGTCCCGGGCCACGCCGGGGTTCTCGTCGATGTTGAGCTTGACGATCTCGAGCTTCTCGCCGTGCTGGCTGGCGATCTCCTCGAGCACCGGGGCGACCAGGCGGCACGGCCCGCACCATTCGGCCCAGAAGTCGACGAGCACCGGCTTGTCGGCCTGCAGGACGTCCTTGGCGAAGGTGGCATCAGTGACGGCGCGGGTGGCACCCATAACAGCGACTCCTTTGAGCTTCGAGGTATGTGCTGCCCAACCTAACAAGCAGCGGGCCGGAACCCTTCCCGACGAACGGACCGGGAGTGCGGGTTGCCGGCGGCTCAGGCCTCCATGGCGGCGAGCTCGGCGTCGCCGACCGACTCCAGCGCGGCAAGGTAGCGCTCGGCGTCCAGCGCCGCCTGGCAGCCGGTGCCGGCCGCGGTGATCGCCTGCCGGTAGATGTGGTCGACCACGTCGCCGGCGGCGAACACGCCGGCCAGGTTGGTCCGGGTCGAGGTGGCGTCGGTGAGGATGTAGCCCTCGTCGTCCAGCTCGACCTGGCCCTTGACCAGCTCGGACCGGGGGTCGTGGCCGATCGCGATGAACAGCCCGGTGGCCTCGATCTCGCGGGTCTCGCCCGAGCGAGTGTCGCGCAGCGTCAGCCCGGTCACCTTGGACTCGCCGTGGATCTCGGCCACCTCGGAGTTCCAGGCCCACTTGATCTTGGGATTGCTGGCGGCCCGCTCGGCCATGATGCGGGAGGCACGCAGCGAGTCGCGGCGGTGCACCACGGTCACCGTCTCGGCGAACCGGGTGAGGAAGGTGGCCTCCTCCATGGCGGTGTCGCCGCCGCCGACCACCACGATGTGCTGGCTGCGGAAGAAGAAGCCGTCACAGGTGGCGCACCAGGACACTCCGTGGCCGGACAGCTCGTCCTCGCGCGGGATGCCGAGCTTCTTGTAGGCCGACCCCATCGCCAGCACCACCGCGTCGGCGGTGTACTCGCCGGCCAGCGTCCGCACCGTCTTGACCGGTGAGTCCAGCTCGACCGAGATCACGTCGTCGCTGACCAGCTCGGCACCGAACCGCTCGGCCTGGGTCCTGATCTGGCCCATCAGCTCCGGGCCCATGATCCCGGACGGGAAGCCCGGGTAGTTCTCGACCTCGGTGGTGTTCATCAGGGCGCCGCCGTACTGGCTGCCCTCGAAGACCAGCGGCCGCAGGTCCGCCCGCGCCAGGTACAGAGCGGCGGTGTAGCCCGCGGGACCCGATCCGACCACGATCACCTTGCGGTGGTTCTCGTTCACGCCTACCTCGATGGTTGCTGGCTGACTGCTGGCCCCTCCGGTTGAGAGGAGCGCCGGAACAACCAGTCTAGGGCGGGCGCTATTCCGCGCCATTGCGCACTATTACGCGTCCGGTCCGGCGTCCGGTCCGGCCGCCGTGCGGGCCGGGTCGTCGCCGTGGTCCCGGCCGGTCCGGCCGCGCACCGCGGCGGCGATCTGGGCCACCTCGGGCAGCGGCAGCCGCAGTGCCAGCAGCACCAGGACGGCGCTGCCCACCGCCCCGCCGACCAGCAGCTCGACCAGTGCGGCCACCCGGCCATCGCCCAGCACCGCAGCGCCGGCCAGCACCACCGCCAGGCCCGCCACGCCGCCGCCGGCGGACGCGGCGGCGATCCAGCCGGTAGTGCGCAGCACCGGCGCGAACCCCAGCTCGCCGAACCGGCGGCGCAGCAACTGGTGCCCGACCAGGCAGCCCACCAGGTAGGAGGTCGAGGTGGAGACGGTCAGGGCGATCAGCACCGCCCGGCCGTGCAGCAGGAGGCTGCCGGCCAGCACCAGCGACACCTTGGTGGCCACCATGGCGACGTTGATGAAGGTCGGCGTCCGGGCGTCGCGCATCGCGTAGAACACCCGCTGCTGCAGCATCACCACGGCGAACGGCAGCAGCCCGAAGGCGCCGGCGGCCAGCGCCACGCCGGTCAGCCGGGCATTCGACTGGCTGAACCGGCCGAGCAGGATCACGCTGGTGAACAGCGGCCCGAAGACCATCAGCCCCGCCGAGATCGGCACCAGCGCCACCGCCGACAGCCGGCTGCCCAGCTGCAGGTCCTCCAGCACCGCCGCGGTGTCGCCGCGGGCCGCCGACCGGCTCATCCGGGGCATCAGGGCGGTCAGCAGGGACACCCCGAGGATGCCGTAGGGGACCATGAACAGCAGGTCGGCATTGGCGAAGATCTGCACGCCGCCGTGCTCGTTGGCCACCCGGTTGATCACCACCACGCCGACCTGGCTGACCACCACGTAACCCAGCACCCACAGCATCAGGGTGCGGAACTCCGCCATCCGGCCGGCCTCGTTGGGCGCGGCGCGGAACCGCCACTGCCAGACGAAGCCGCTGCGGCGCAGCGGGACCAGCAGCACCAGCGCCTGCGCGGCGATGCCCAGCGTGGTGCCGATGCCCAGGATGAGGATCTGGGCGTCGGTGATGGTGCCGGTGGTGAGGTTCGCCGGGCCCGGCACCAGCAGGAACAGCAGCGCCGCGGCGATGGTGATCAGGTTGTTCAGCACCGGCGCCCAGGCCGGCCAGCCGTAGATGTGCCGGGAGTTCAGGATTGCCGCGAACATCGCGCCGAGGCCGTAGAAGAAGATCTCCGGCAGCAGCAGGGTGGCCCACAGCCCGGCTACCGAGCGGTACTGCGGCGGGCCGCCGAAGATGCCGATCAGCCAGGGTGCGGCCAGCACCGCCAGCAGGGTGGCGCCGGCCAGCCCGGTGGTGGCGATCGACAGCAACCGCTGGGTGTAGGCCACCCCGCGGTCGGCGTCGTCCTGCTGGGCCTTGACCAGCACCGGGATCAGGACGCTGGTCAGTACTCCGCCGAGCAGCAGCTCGTAGACCATGTTGGGCAGGGTGTTGGCCAGGCCGTAGGCGTCCCCGACGCTGTAGATGCCGGCCCCGACCACGGCCGCGACGACGCTGTTGCGCAGGAAGCCGGTGACCCGGCTGACCATGCTGGCGATGGCCATGGTGCGGCTGCTGGCCAGCAGGCTGGGGGCGGCGGGCTCGTCGCCGGTCGCCGGCCGGGAGTCCTCCTGGACGGCACCCTCGGGAGCGGTGCCGTCCGGGACAGTGCCGTCTAGGGCGGTGCCGTCGGGGGCGGTGCCGTCCGGGGCCGGCCGGACCAGGGTGCCCGGCCCCGCCGTGCCCGCCGCGTTGCCGGCGGACGCGGGCTCGAACGAGCGGGGCCGGTGCCGGCGCGGGCCGTGGTAGATCGGGGTGCTCCAGGCGTCCCCGGTGTCGGGCTGGGCGGTCTCCACCGCCAGCACCGAGGCATCGCCGGGCAGCGGCAACGGGGTGCCGTACAGCCGCTGCGGCGACCAGCCGTCCTCAGTCATGACGTGCGGGCCTTGTCAGAACGCAGGTCCCCGTCATGACCTGCGGTCTGCGAACCCGACGCCCGTTTCGTATTCGATTCGGACGCCAGGGCGTGCAGATCGGATACGAGATCGACCGGGTGCGGGCGGCTCATGAGGCGGCGCCGGCGGCGGCCCGGCGGGGGCTGTGCCGAATTCGCCGGACCACCCGCCGTAGCAGGGCCAGCACCAGCACGCTGACCGCCACCACGGTGATCGCCTTGGTCACCGTGCCGATCGAGGTCGCCCGCAGGTTCAGGGTCACGCCCGGGCCGAGCTGCCGGCCGTCCGGCGTGCGGAGCAGTGCCACGACCTGGAACTTACCGAGCCGGTCGACGTGGGTGGGGATGCGGATGGTGGCGATGCTGCGAGCCGGGATGGTCTGCTGCTGCACCGGCGGCGATCGGAAGCCGACCACCCCGTTGGCCGGTGACACCGCCACCTGGACGGTCACCGCGCGGGGCAGCTCGTTGGACACCGTCACCACCACCGGCGAGTCCACCGACGACAGGCTGTAGGTGCCGACGGCCGGCTGTACCAGGTGCACGGCCGAGGTCAGCTGGTTGATCCGGGTCTGCAGGTTGCGGGTGATCGCCGCCCCGCCGGCCCGGTTGCGCCGCCAGGCGCTGGACTCGGCCCGCTGGATGCCGTTGTTGAAGCCGCCCAGCAGCGCCGCGGCCGCGTCGTTGTCATGCAGCGCCTCGTTCATCGAGCCGACCTGCTGCCAGACCCGGTTCAGCGCCGCCATGTCGGATGGCCGGAGCTCGGCGGCCGGGTTCTCGGCGTTCGTCTGCAGGGCGCCCCGGTCCACCGGCCGGACGGTGTGCAGCGCGGTGCGCACCGCGATCGCCCGGCCCCAGGTGCTGCCCCGCTCAGCCAGGATGGTCTGGGCGGCCGTCTCCGGGTCGGTGTCGACGTAGCGGTCCGGGGTGACCACCACGAAGTGGTTGCGCTCGGGCTGCTGGGCCGCCCGGATGGCCAGCTGGGACAGCAGCGTCTGCTGGTCGTTGGCGGCTGAAGTGCCCGGCCGCAGCGCCCGGGACACGGTGGCCTGGATGCCGCTGTCGGTGACCAGCGCGGTGGCCTGACCGGCTGCCGAGGGCAGCGGGGACAGCGCGTCCGGCCGCGGTTCGGCGTGGTTCTGGCCGGGCAGTGCGGCGTCGCTGAGCAGCACCGTGGAGGCGCCGCCGCCGACCAGGGCGTCCAGCGCCCGGCCGGTCAGCGCGCTGCCTACCGGCCAGGTGAGCAGGTCGGAGGAGAAGTCGCCGTTCAGGGTGGGGGCGATCCGGGCCTGCACCTGCGGCTCCAGGGCGGTGGAGAACTTCAGGCCGGCCCGGGTGACGGCATTGATGTCCGGATCAGCGAAGGCGGTCAGCACGATGTCGTGCCTGGCCCGCAGCTGCTTGAGCCGGGCCAGCCAGCCGGCAGCCAGCTGGCCGCCGGTGCCGGGCACCGTTCCGGTACCGGCCCGCACCCGGTAGCCGCCGGGGCCGGCCATCACCGCCAGGCTGTCTAGCAGGTCCGGATCGACCAGCAGGGTGAGCCGGACCTGGCCGGCCAGCAGCTCGGCGGTCCGCAGCGCCCGGTCCAGCCGGCCGCCCGGGCCCACCGAGCCCGCCAGCTGCTCGTCGGTGAAGACGTCGGTGTCCATCCAGCGGTGCGGCACCTCCAGCAGCGGCCATACCCAGGCGACCTGCACCGGCCGCGGCTGGTCGATGAAGGACGGTATGAGCACCTGCTGCCGGCCTAGCTCGGTGGCGCCCACGCTGGGATCGCTCACCCCCCGGACCACCAGCGCGTACGGGTACACCCCGTCGAAGCACAGGCACAGGTCGTCGGTGGGCACGCGGTAGCTCAGGGTCAGGGTCTGGCGCGGCAGCAGCGGTGCGGTCAGCGCCAGCGGGTTCTTCACTGTCAGCTCGGTGGTCGGCGGCGGCTGCTTGATCGCGGAGTCCAGCAGCTCCTGCCGGCCGATCGACGCGCCACGCTGGATGCTCAGCTCGACGTCGGAGTAGGTGTTGTCGGTGTTGTTGGTGACGGTCACGTCGAAGGTGACCGGAAGCGCGGCGCCGTCGATGGGGTCCGGGCTGCGCGGGCTCATCGCGTTCAGCACCACCGTGACGGCGCTGCCGGCGGGCTGCGGCGCGGTGCGCGGCCGGGCGGTGGCGCCGGCGGCCGGGGCGAGCGCCACCGGCAGCACGCTGAGCAGGCACAGGACGACGGTGCCGAGAAGGGCGGAGAGCCGGCGGCGGCGCGCTCGGTAGGGGTGGCCGGGGGGCCGGCTCACGCGGTTTCCCGCAGCAGCCGGCGGGCCTGGTCGAGCAGGCCGCGCTCGTCGGAGTACGCCAGCCGGTCGGCGATCCGCGGCAGCGGGACCCAGGCCACCTCAGTGACCTCCACGTCCGAATCGGACAGCTCCCCGCTGACGGCGCGCATCAGGTAATGATGGACGGTCTTGTGCACCCGGCGGCCGTTCACCACGAACCAGAAGTCGATGACGCCAAGGCTGCCGATCACCTCGCCGGTGATCCCGGTCTCTTCGGCGACCTCGCGGACCGCCGCCTGTTCCAGGGTTTCGCCCTCTTCCAGATGCCCCTTGGGCAGCGACCACAGCAGCCGTCCGCGCCGGTTGGTACGGCCGATCAGCGCACCCTGCGGCACCGGCCCGGACAGGTCCAGCACCAGCCCGCCGGCGCTGGTCTCGTCCACTCGGGGAAGCCGCGGGCGCCGGGTGGACGACGCTCGGGACATGTCTCGATGCTACTTGGGAGTTCAGTAGGGTTTGACACCGTGAGTGAGCACCGCAGCGACGCAGGAGCGAGGAGCGGAGCGAATGATCAGCCCGTGAGTGAGCACCGCAGCGACGCGACAGGCCCCGGCGCGGTCGGCAGCCCGGGCGAGCTGGTGCCGATGCCGCCGGCGGCCACCCGGCTGGGTTCGCTGTTCGCCGGAGCCGGCCACCAGCTGTACCTGGTCGGTGGCCCGGTCCGCGACGCGCTGATGGGCCGGCCGGTCAGCGACCTGGACTTCACCACTGACGCCCGCCCCGAGCAGGTGCTGGAACTGGTGTCGGGCCTCGCCTCGGCCACCTGGACCACCGGCATCGAGTTCGGCACCGTCGGCGCCCAGATCGGCGGCCAGCCGTGCGAGATCACCACCTTCCGGGCCGACAGCTACGACCGGGTCAGCCGCAATCCGGTGGTCGAGTTCGGCACCGACATCGCCTCCGACCTGCGCCGGCGGGACTTCACCATGAACGCGATGGCGGTCTCGGTGGCCGACCGGCACTTCGTCGACCCGTACGGCGGGCTGGCCGACTTGGCCCGCGGCCTGCTGCGCACCCCGGCCTCGCCGCAGGAGTCCTTCGGCGACGACCCGCTGCGGATGCTGCGCGCCGCCCGGTTCGTCGCCCAGCTGGGGGTCACCCCGGCCGAGCCGGTGACCGAGGCGATCCGGCAGTTGGCCGGTGAGCTGGGCCGGATCACCGTCGAGCGGGTGCAGGTAGAGCTGAACAAGCTGATCGCCGGCGCCTACCCGCGCCGCGGGCTGGAGCTGCTGGTGGACACGGGCCTCGCCGATGTGGTGCTGCCGGAACTGCCCGCGCTGCGGATGGCCGCCGACGAGCACGGCCAGCACAAGGACGTCTACGCCCACACCCTGCAGGTGCTCGACCAGGCCATCGAGCTCGAGCAGCGCGAACCCGGCGCGGAGCCGGACCTGGTGCTGCGTTGGGCGGCGCTGCTGCACGACATCGGCAAGCCCGACACCCGGCGGTTCACCCAGGGCCCGGGCGGCGCCGATCAGGTCACCTTCCACCACCACGAGGTGGTCGGCGCCCGGCTGACCCGGGCCCGGCTGAAGGCACTGAAGTTCCCCAAGGACCAGATCGAGGACATCGCCCGGCTGGTCTTCCTGCACCTGCGCTTCTACGGCTACGGACGCGGTGAGTGGACCGACTCGGCGGTCCGCCGTTACGTCACCGACGCCGGGCCCCTGCTGGACCGGCTGCACAAGCTGGTGCGCTCGGACACCACCACCCGCAACAAGCGCAAGGCCGCGCTGCTGGCCGCCACCTACGACGACCTGGAGGAGCGGATCGCCCGGCTGCGCCAGCAGGAGGAGCTGGACGCGATCCGCCCGGACCTGGACGGCAACGAGATCATGACGATCCTGGGCCTGCCGCCCGGGCCGCTGGTGGGCAAGGCCTACAAGTACCTGCTGGAGCTGCGGATGGAGCGGGGCCCGCTGCCGCACGACGAGGCCGTCCGGGCCCTCAGGTCGTGGTACGCCGAGCAGCAGTGACCTGCCGGCAGGTGGATCAGAGCGGCCGGACGGCCTTGAACGGTCCGGCCCTCACAGCGGCCGGACGGTCCTGAACGGTCCGGCCCTCACAGCGGCCGGACGGCGGGGCGGTCCCGGGTCGCCGGGCAACTGGGCAGGGCAGCCGGGCCGGTGGTCCGGCGCCGGCGGAGCGGCGGGCTGAGCGGGTCGGGGTCCGAGACCAGCAGGTAGGCGGTCCCGACGGCCAGGTAGGCCACCCCGATCAGCGCCACCGCGACGGCGGACTTGCCGTTCTCGGGCAGCGCCAGCGCGGTCAGCACCCCGGCCGCCACGAAGATCACGTTGAACAGGGTGTCGTAGAAGGAGAACACCCGGCCCCGGTAGTCGTCGGCGACCAGCTGGGCGATCATGGTGTCCACGCTGATCTTGACGCCCTGGGCGGCCAGGCCCAGCAGCGCGGCGGCCGGCAGGAAGGTCCGCAGCTGGAACGGCAGCCCCAGGGTCAGCTCCACCACCCCGGCACCCAGCAACAGCAGCGCCGGCCACCGGGTGTAGCCGAGCCGGCGGGCGGCGGGCGGGGTGAGCAGCGCCGCCAGGCCGCCGCCCAGGGCGACCGCGGCCACCACCTGGCCGAGCCCCGGCAGGCCCGCCCGGAACGGCCCGTCGTCGGAGAAGTAGTTCCGGAACAGCAACAGGGTGCAGATGGCGCTCACGCCGTAGGCGAAGCGGTGCACCCCGATCACCGCGAAGGCACGCAGCACCGGCGGGTGGGAGCGGACGTGCCGGGCGCCGTCGGCCAGCCCCGACAGCACGTGGCGTACCGAGTCGGAGTGCTCGCGGGTGTCCTCGTCCGGGCCGAGCTGGCTGGCCTGGAAGCCGGCGGCCCGCCAGGCGGCCAGCGCGTAGCCGATCGCCGCGCCCACCGCGACCGCGGAGTAGCCGATGTTGCCGCCGCCCAGCAGCGAGCGCAGGGTGATCGCGGCACCGCCGCCGACGGCGGCGATCACGGCACCGGCGGTGACCGACACCGCGTTGGCGGTGATCAGCCGTTCCGGTTCCACCACGTGCGGCTGGGACGCCGACAGCGCCGACAGCACGAACCGGTTGACCGAGATGACCACCAGCGCGCTGAGGTAGAACGGCTGGCCGTGCACCCCGACCCCGATCTCGACGGCCACCCCGCACACCAGCAGCGCCCGGATCAGGTTGGCGCCCAACAGCACCCGCTGGCGCCACCAGCGGTCCAGCAGGACGCCCGCGAACGGGCCCAGCACCGAGTACGGCAGCAGCAGCACCGCGAAGCCGGCCGCGATGTCGCCGGCGTGCGCCGCGCGTTCGGGGTTGAACAGGATGGCGCCGGCCAGCGAGGCCTGGAACACCCCGTCGGCGAACTGGCCGAGCATCCGGACCGACAGCAACCGGCGGAAGTCCGGGCGTCCCAGCAGCCGCCGGCTGCCCGGTCCGCGTTCGGGCCCGCGTTCGACCACTGTCACCTGATCCGCCTTCGTACGTCGCCGCGGGTGTCCGCTGCTACTCCGTTCGACCTGCTCTGCCTCGACGTTAGCCCGGACGGCGTCTGGTTGGTGCAGGATGTAACGGTGACCGCCGAACCAAGCTGGCAGTTGCCACCCGCTGCCCACCGCCTGCTGATCGCCGCGCCGTCGCTGGCCGACCCCGAGTTCTTCCGCACCGTGGTGTTCCTGATCGAGCACGACGACACCGGCACCGTCGGGGTCATCATCAACCGGCCGTCGCACACCCCGGTCGGGCACATCCTGCCGGACTGGCAGGAGGCGATGAGCGAGCCGTCCGTGGTGTTCAACGGCGGGCCGGTGCAGCGCGACGGTGCGCTGGGCCTGGGCCGGCTGTCCAGCTCCGCCGACGCCGGGCACGGCCTGCGGGCGGTCAGCGGCGGCCTGGCGCTGGTCGACCTGGACGCCGACCCGGCCGACGTGGTGGCCGGCGCCGCCAGCCTGCGGGTCTTCGCCGGCCACGCCGGCTGGTCGGTCGGCCAGTTGGAAGCCGAGATCGCCGCCGGCGGCTGGTTCGTGGTGGCCGGCGGCCTGGACGACGTCTTCTCACCGCACCCCGGCACCCTGTGGCGCGCCGTGCTGCGCCGCCAGCCGGCCCCGCTGTCGCTGCTGTCGACGTTCCCGGTGGACGTCGGGCTGAACTGAGGCGCACCGCAGAACATGGGCAGCTGCCCGGTCCCGGCTGGCCGAACATGATCCACTGGTGCTAGGAAGGAATTGCCGACTGAGCACACAGTCGCGCCCGAGGTGAAGGGGCGACCGTGTCCGCGACCGAAGTCGACAGCGCACCACAACCCGTCCGCAGCCTGGTCCCGGCCCGGCTGGACCGGCTGCCGTGGTCCCGGTTCCACTGGATGATCGTGGTCGGCCTGGGGGTCTCCTGGATCCTGGACGGCCTGGAGATCCAGATCGTCTCGCAGGCCGGCTTCGCCGACGACCTGGGACTGAGCAGCGCCGACGTGGGGGCGCTCGGCTCGGTGTACCTGGTCGGCCAGATCGTCGGGGCGCTGTTCTTCGGCCGGATCACCGACCGGGTCGGCCGGCGCAAGATCTTCCTGCTGACGCTGGCCATCTACCTGATCGGCAGCGGGCTGGCGGGGCTGTCCTGGAACCTCGGCGTGCTCGCGGTGTTCCGGTTCGTCGCCGGGGTCGGCATCGGCGGAGAGTACTCGGCCATCAACTCCGCCATCGACGAGCTGATCCCGTCGCACTACCGCGGCCGGGTGGACATCGCGATCAACGGCACCTACTGGGGTGGCGCGGCGATCGGGGCGGCGGCCAACCTCTACCTGCTCTCGGACAGCTTCCCGTCGCAGAGCTGGGGCTGGCGGATCGGCTTCTTCATCGGCCCGGTGCTGGGCCTGCTGATCATCGGCCTGCGCCGCCACATCCCGGAGAGCCCGCGCTGGCAAATGACCCACGGCTACCAGGACGAGGCCAACGCCACCGTCGACCAGATCGAGGAACACGTCCGTGCCCAGGGCCGCGAACTGCCCGAGGTGGACGAGCGCAAGGCCATCGACATCGTGCCGCAGCGCTGGCTGCCGCTGAGCCAGCTGTTCAAGATCCTGTTCCGGGTCTACCCGCGGCGTACCGCGCTGGGCTTCTTCCTGATGGCCACCCAGGCGTTCCTGTACAACGCGATCTTCTTCTCCTATGCCCTGGTGCTGCAGCACTTCTTCCACGTCTCCAAGGCACACACCAGCTACTACTTCCTGCCGTTCGCGTTCGGCAACCTGCTCGGCCCGCTGATCCTGGGACCGCTGTTCGACACCGTCGGGCGCCGCAAGATGATCTCGGGCACCTACCTGCTGTCCGGGGCGCTGCTGGCGGTGTCGGCCTGGCTGTTCGGTGGCGGGCACCTCAACGCCACCACCCAGACCATCCTGTGGTGCGTGATCTTCTTCTTCGCCTCGGCCGGGGCGTCGTCGGCGTACCTGACCGTCAGCGAGATCTTCCCGCTGGAGCTGCGCGGCCAGGCGATCGCGATCTTCTTCTCCATCGCGCAGGGCTTTGGCGCGATCGCCACCTCGCTGTACGGCCACCTGATCGGCGGGGCGAACAACGCCAACCCCGACCGCGGCCCGCTGACCTTCGGCTACTACCTGGGTGCCGGGGTGATGATCCTGGGCGGGGTGGTGGCCTTCTTCCTGGCGCTCAACGCCGAGCGGCAGTCCCTGGAGGACATCGCCGACCCGCTGTCCAAGGCGCCGTCGGCCGGCGGGCCGGCCACCGCCACCGTCTGAGCCGGATCGTCCGAGCGGGCCCGGCGCCTGTCCTGGCGCCGAGCCCGTGCCAACCCGAGGAGCGACGATGGATCTGACCAGCCCGATCGTGGTCGGCGTCAGCCGGCGTACCGGTTCGGTGGAGGCGGTGCGCTGGGCCGCGGCCGAGGCGCAGCTGCGCGACTGCGCGGTGCTGGCGGTCACCGCCTGGCGCGGGCCGCGCCCGCCGGCCGCACCGGGAGGCCGTCCGGGCATGCTGCCGCTCACCGGCGAGGACGCCTTCGCCGAGGAGGAGCAGCGGCTGGGCGACCGGCTCGCCGAGCACTTCGGCGGCGACCTGGCCGGGATGCGGATCAGCTACAGCCTGCGGCGCGGGACGGCGGCGGCGGTGTTGCTGCAGGCCGCGGTCGGCGCCCAGTTGCTGGTGCTGGACTCGCCCCGGTCCGGCAACTTCAGCGTGCTGCCCAAGAGCCTGATCGCCCCGCAGGTGGTGTTCAGGGCGCCCTGCCCGGTGGTGCTGATGCCACCGCCGACCGACTCGGCCGCCGACGTGCTGCCGACCGGAGGCCTGACCGCCGTACCGGACCCGGTCTGAGCAGACCGACCGGCCGGATTCGGTGTCCGGCGGCCGTGACCGGACTGCAATGCAACCGGTTACCGTGCTGCGCGTCTTCTGATCGCGGCACAGCCGACCATCCGGGTCTGCTCCCCGCAGCTGAGGAGCGGAAAACCATGCGCAAGACTGCTGTCCTTCTCGCCGGCGCTTCGCTGATCGCCGGCCTCGTCACGGCCACCCCGGTAGCCCATGCCGCGTCGTCCGGCCCGGCGCTCGCCGCCGACACCGCTGGCAGCTACCAGCCCCTCCCCCCGAAGCGGGTGCTCGACACCCGGTCCGGCGTCGGAGGGTTCAAGGGGCTGCTGAACCCCGGCCAGACGGTGACCGTCAACCTGGTCGACGCCATCCCGGTGCTGACCAGCGATGTGTCCGCGGCTGTTATCGACGTCACGGTGCCCGCCCCCGCGCCCGCCGGCTCGCTCTCGGTGTACCCGAGCAGCACCGGCTGGGACGGCCGGGTCACCATGACACTGACTGGCGGCGGCAACATCCAGCAGCAGCTGACCGTCACGCTGAGCCCCGGCGGTGGCATAACGATCCGCAGCAACGCCGCCAAGCCCACCAACGTCCTGGTCGACATGCTGGGCTTCTACGTCGCCGGCATCCCCGCGCTGCCCGGCCGGTTCGCCTACGCGAACGCCCGGGTGCTCGACACCCGCAAGGGGATCGGGGTGCCGAAGGCGAGCATCGGCGCGGGCAAGAAGGTGACGCTGGCGCTCGCCGGCCGCGACAGGGTGCCGGCCGCCGGGGCGAGTGCCGTGGTGGCCGACATCGCGGTGCTCTCGGCGCACACCACCGGGCAGCTGGTGATCACCGACGGCGACAGCACCCGGGCCACCACCCCGCTGCGGTTCGTCGGCGACTGGGAGAGGCCGCAGACCATGCAGACCGAGCGGGTGGTCAAGCTCGGCAGCAACGGCACCCTGACCTTCACCAACACCAGCGCGAGCAGCATCGACCTGGTGGTGGACGTCTTCGGCTACTTCCTGCTCGGGACGGTCAGCACCGAGGGCAGCTACGTCCCGCAGGTACCGCACGCGCTGAACTCCGGCCAGAGCATCGACATCTACAGCAACGCCGGCTTCTACCGCGCCGTGACCGGGGTGCCGGCCGGCCAGACCGGCGCGGTGAACCTGGTGACGGCCACCGACCACCCGGCACAGCCGGCGGCGATCAGCATCCGGAACCTGGACACCACCGTCTGGAACCGGGCGCCGCAGGTGTCGTCCTCGGCGCTGCTGCAGCCCACCGAGCTCACCGTCGGCCAGGGTCCGCACAGCGCCGTCGCGCTGTACAGCATGACCAACACCGAGGTGCTGGTGCACATCTACGTCACCGGCTACTACTTCCACGTGGCCGGTTGATCCCAGCCGGCCGGAACGTCCCGGTGAGCAATGGAATGCCCGCGTCAGGTGTCTAGCTGGGTGAGGCCATCCTCGGCCGTCGGGGGTCGAGGCCGGCAGCTGGGAGCGTGTCATGCACCGGGTATTCGCAGTCCTCGCAGGTTGTTCGCTGGCCGCCGGGTTGCTGGTGGCGCCGGCCGGCGCAGCTGCCCCTGGCGCACCGGCCGCCACCCAGGCCGCTTCCACTGGTGCCGGCAGCTTTCTACCGGTCGAGGGCAACCCGGTCCGGGTGCTCGACACCCGGACCGGGCTGGGCGGCCGGTCGGGCGCGGTCGCGCCCAGGCAGACCGTCACCGCCCATGTCGGTCTGGCGGGGACGCCGGCGGCGCTCGTCAAGGTCACGGTGCCCGGCAACGCCCCGGCCGGCTCGCTGTCGGTGTATCCCAGCGGCACCGTCTGGAACGGCCACGTGACCATCTCGCTGGTCGGCGGCAGCACCATCAGCCAGCAACTGAACGTCAAGCTGGGCGCCGACGGCGGGATGACCATCCGCAACAACTCGGCCACCGCCGTGCACCTGATCGTGGAGAAGCTGGGCCACTACAAGGCCGGCACACCCACCGGGATCGGCACCTTCGTCGCCCTCGACTCCCGGATCCTGGACACCCGGGCCGGCAGCCCGCTGGCGCCCGGCGGCCGGCTCACCCTCGCCCTGCCCGGCCGCGGCGGCATCCCGGCCGCCGGCGCCGGCGCCGTGGTGCTGAACATCGCGGTGCTGTCGGCACGCGCCACCGGCCTGCTGAGCATCATCGACGGCGACGGCAGCCAGGCCACCCTGCACATGCGCTTCCTCGGCAACCGGACGGCGCCGCAACCGATGCAGACCGAGCGGATCGTCAAGCTGGGGCCGGACGGCAGGCTCACCTTCGGCCAGTCCAGCACCGCCGGCGTCCACCTGGTCGTCGACCTGATGGGGTACTTCCTGCGCACCAGCGACGACGGCCCGTACCCGAACGTCTACGAGGGCCGCTACCAGGCGACCAGCCCGAGGGCGCTCAGGATGCCGTTGCCGAGCACCGCGACGCAGCTCCGGTTGGACGGGCACCGGCCGCTCTCGCCGCGCATGCCGTTCTACGACTTCGGGACGCTGGCCTACACCGTCGTGCTCTCGCCCGACCAGCCCAGCCAACCGACCCTGCTCGGGCTCTACGACGTGGGAAGTCCCTGGACCCCCACGGTGACACTGTCCTCGACGGCGGCCCGCCAACCCAGCGAGTCGACCGTCCACGAGAGCTTCGAGGGCGCACCCACCCTGGTCAACCTCTCCACGGCGCAGACGACCTACCTGCACGGCTACCTGACCGGCTACTACTGGTACCTGCACTGCGTGTCCTGCTGACCTCGCCGACAGCCGGGAGCGCATCCTGCGCAAGGTGTGCGTAGCGGCGGCGGAGCAACCTTCGGCTCGTCCCGAGTGTCGTGTTGGTGAGGGCTGACCGAGGTCGTCCCCGGCCGGGAGCCCGACACCTCCTGGAGCGTGTCCGATGCACAACCCCTGCGTGTGCGGGGGCTGACTCGCCCGGCAGCCGGGGAGCGCATCCTGCCAGGGGCCGCCGCTTCCCTGGCCGGGGGTGCCCCGGTGCAACCGAATTGCCGTCCGGGGTGTCTAGCGGGTAAGGCCCTCCTCGGCCGTCGGCCGAGCCGGCAGCTAGGAGCGTGCCATGCCCCGAATCCTCGCCACCCTCGCCGGTTGTTCGCTGGTGGTCGGCCTGCTCGCGGTACCGTCCGCCGGCGCCCAGCCACGGACCGTCAGCCGGCCGGCGGGAGCGAACCGGTTGAACCTCGCCCACAGCCCCGGCAGCTTCCAGCCGATCCATCCCCTGCGGGTGCTCGACACCCGGTCCGGCCTGGGCGGCACCCGGGGGACGGTGCGGTACGGCGGCACCGTCACGGTCAACCTGGCCGCGGTCCGTCCGGTGCCGGCCGACCCGGTGTCGGCCGCGGTCATCGACGTGACGGTGCCGGGCTTCGCCCAAGCCGGGTCGCTGTCGGTCTACCCCAGCGGGACCTCCTGGGACCACCGGGTGACCATGTCGCTGGCCGGCGGGGGCGGCGTGGTCACCGCTAGCTGCAACGTCAACTGCCCGGACAGCTGGTACACCATCCAGCAGCAGCTCACGGTGCGGCTGGGCAGTGACGGTGCCATCACGATCCGCAGCGACAACAGCGGCGTGTTTCTGGTGGTGGACGTGCTGGGCTTCTACGTGGCCGGCGTCCCCAGCCAGGCGGGCATGTTCGCCCCGCTGCACTCCCGGGTGCTCGACACCCGTACCGGCCAGCCGTTGGCTGCGGGCCAGAAGATCACCCTTACGTTGCCCGGCCACGGCGGCATCCCGGCCGGCGGAGCGGGCGCCGTGGTGTTGAACATCGCCGTGCTGAAGGCGCACGTCGCCGGCCTGCTGGGCGTCACCGACGGCGACGGCAGCCTGGCCACCCGGATCCGGTTCCCCGGAGACCCGGTGTACCAGAACGGGCTGATGCTGGACCCGCGCGCCATGCAGGCCGAGCGGGCGGTGAAGCTGGGCCCGGACGGCACCCTCACCTTCAGCCAGTCCAGCAGCACGCCGATCCACCTGGTCGTCGACGTGGTCGGGTACTTCCTGCCGGGCGCCGTCACCCAACCAGGCGGTTTCGTCGCGACCGGTCCGCAGCCGCTGAACGCCGGGCAACGGATCGTGCTGACCGGCCGCACGCCGGTGGACCTGCCGGTCACCGGGATCCCGGCCGGGCAGGTTTCCGCGTACGACATCGTGGTGTCCAACGACCGGCCCTGGCAGCCGGCGCTGCTCGGGTTGACCGACGCGGACGGGCCGTGGCGGGGCTCGGCGACCGTGTCGTCCTCGCCGGCCCTGCAGCCCAGCGAGCTCACGGTGCCGGCCGGCGGCACCGACACGGTGACGGTACGCAACCTCTTCTCCGCGCCCAGCACCTGGCTGCACGCCTGGCTGACCGGCTACTACCTAGGTTCCTGATCCAGCCCCATACTGGGCAGGACGAGGGAGGTGTCCGATGCGCCTTCGGTTCTGGCAGCGGCGCTCCGGTCGGCAACAGGCGCTGGACGCGCTGGCGGCGCTGCGCCGCAATCGGCTGCTCAAACCCGGCAGGCCCCGGACGCCGGGTTCGGTCAACGACGAGTACTGGGCGATCCAGGCCGGACTGGGTGGCTACGGCACGCCCTGAAACACCGGCGCGGCCCCTCGGGACCGTTCGCCGCGGCTCAGAACCTGGTAGCCAGCGTGGCGGTGATGTCCTTGGTCAGCAGGTACAGGTCCAGATTCGCCCGGTCCGCTGCGTCGAACGGCTCGAAGCCGAACCGTCGCCACCACGTGAAGGCCGCCGGGTTCAGCGCCGTGACCACCACCGCGCGGCAGGCAGCCTTGAAGTTGAGCTCGGCAGCGGTCGCCAGGATGTGCGCCACCATCTGGGTGCCCAGGCCCCATCCGGCGAGGCGGCCATCGGTAGCCAGCCGTCCCACCAGCAGGGCGGGTACTCGGGCCGGCGCGCCCTTGGCGAGGGCCGGCGGGCTGGCCGTTCGCTCGACGGACGTCATCGAGAGCGTGGCGTAGCAGGCGACCCGGTAGCCGCTGTCCGCGATCACCCACACTGCCGCGGTGTTGCCGCGCCGGTTCTGGCCCGCGTACCGGTGCAGCCATTCATCCAGCGACGGATCGCCGCAGGCGAAGCCTTCGCGCCGGTGCTTGTCAGGATCCAGCAGCGTCGGCCGGTAGAACTCCACCTCAGCCGAGCTCAATCAAGCCAGTCGAACTTCGCCGGGCGCTCCAGTGCGGCGGCCAGCCGCTCGTTCACCCGCGCCGGGCGGTTCAGCGCTTCGGTGAACGCGGCCGCGGCGGCCGGGGAGAGGTGGATCTCCTGACGCTCGGCGAGCACTTCGTCCGCGGCCCGCTGGGCGGCCTGCAGGACGAAAGCCGTGACGCTCAGCCGTGCCTCGGCGGCGGCCTCTTCCAGCCGGTGCTTTGAGGCGGCGTCGACCCGGAGTTGCAGCCGGTCGTCCTTGCCCACCACCATGTACTCACAATGGCAGTACAAGGTGGTCCTCGTCAAGACTCCCGCTTCGGGCTGGGCACTCGACCCGCTGCCGGCCTCCCCAGCGCCTACGTCGGCTGGGGCGGCCCCGAGAACCCGTGGGTCTTCGGGGCCGCCTGTCAGCCGGTGAAGCGGCTCAGCGCTCGACCTCGCCGCGGATGAAGGCCTCCACCTTGGCCCGCGCGGTCTCGTCGTCGTACTGCTCCGGCGGGGACTTCATGAAGTAGCTCGACGCCGACAGGATCGGGCCGCCGATGCCCCGGTCCTTGGCGATCTTGGCCGCCCGCAGCGCGTCGATGATGATGCCGGCCGAGTTCGGGGAGTCCCAGACCTCGAGCTTGTACTCCAGGTTCAGCGGCACCTCGCCGAACGCGCGGCCCTCCAGCCGGACGTAGGCCCACTTGCGGTCGTCCAGCCACTGGACGTAGTCCGACGGGCCGATGTGGACGTTGCGGGCGCCCATGTCGTGCTTCAGGTTCGAGGTGACGGCCTGGGTCTTGGAGATCTTCTTCGACTCCAGCCGGTCGCGCTCGAGCATGTTCTTGAAGTCCATGTTGCCGCCGACGTTGAGCTGGTAGGTGCGGTCCAGCACCACGCCGCGGTCCTCGAAGAGCTTGGCCAGCACCCGGTGGGTGATGGTGGCGCCCACCTGGGACTTGATGTCGTCGCCGACGATCGGCACGCCGGCCGCGGTGAACTTGTCCGCCCACTCCGGGGTGCCGGCGATGAAGACCGGCAGCGCGTTGACGAAGGCCACTCCGGCGTCGATCGCGCACTGGGCGTAGAACTTCGCCGCCTCCTCCGAGCCGACCGGCAGGTAGCAGATCAGCACGTCGGCCTGGGTGGCCCGCAGCGCGCCGACCACGTCCACCGGCTCCTCGTCGGACTCGACGATGGTCTCGCGGTAGTACTTGCCCAGCCCGTCCAGGGTGTGGCCGCGCTGCACCGGCACGTTCAGCGGCGGCACGTCACACAGCTTGATGGTGTTGTTCTCCGAGGCGACGATGGCCTCCGACAGGTCCTGGCCGACCTTCTTGGCGTCCACGTCGAAAGCGGCGACGAACTGGATGTCGCTGACGTGGTACGGGCCGAAGGTGACGTGCATCAGGCCCGGGACGGTGGACGACGCGTCGGCGTCACGGTAGAAGTGCACGCCCTGCACCAGCGAGGCGGCGCAGTTGCCGACGCCGACGATGGCCACGCGGATCGGGCCGCCGTGGGAGCCGTCCTGGTTGTGTTGCGAACCCATCGGGTTCCTCCTTGTTGTTGGCGCCGCCCCTGGCTGGTTCCTTAACTGGGCGTGGCGGTGTCTGTTCTGCACTTGTCCGTCGGTCAGGGGGCCGAGCCCGGCCCCCGGCGTTCGGTTTCGATCAGTTCGGCCAGCCAGCGGACCTCCCGGTCCGCCGACTCGAGGCCGTGTTCCTGCAGCTGCAGGGTGTAGCGGTCCATCCGCTCGCGGGTGCGGGCGAGGCTGGCTCGCAGGCCGTCGGCCTGCTCGGTGATGCGTTGCTTGCGGCCTTCGAGGATCTGCAGCCGGACGTCGGCGCGGGTCTGGGCGAAGAAGGCCAGCCGGGTGCCGAAGCCCTCGTCGTCGTAGGCCTCCGGGCCGACCTCGGCGAGCAGCGCGGCGAAGTGCTCCTTGCCCTCGGCGGTCAGCCGGTAGACCCGCTTGCCGCGCCGGGACCGGGTCGCGAACCCGCCGGCGGGTTCCTCCAGCGGCGCCGCCTCGTCGATCCAGCCGGCCTCCTGCAACCGCCGCAGCGACGGGTACAGCGAGCCGTAGGAGAACGCGCGGAAGGCACCGAGCAGGCTGGAGAGCCGCTTGCGCAGCTCGTAGCCGTGCATCGGCGACTCACTGAGCAGTCCCAGGATGGCGATCTCGAGCATCCGCGTCCCTCCCCTCCACCTGCGGTTCAGCGGTCGTTCACCACGATATATCGACACGATACATCAGTTCGATGCATCGGCCACACCGACTCGGCACGCACGGAGTTGCGCGTCCCGGCCGGCGCATACCCGCGGCCCGGTGCCGCCGCCGGGGTAGCGTCGCCGGCATGCCCGAGCACCCGTACCCGCCGATCGAGCCGTACGACACCGGCATGCTGGACGTCGGCGACGGCCAGCGGATCTACTACGAGCAGTGCGGCAACCCGGCCGGCAAGCCGCTGGTGATGGTGCACGGCGGCCCGGGCGGCGGCTGGTCGCCCGGCTCCCGGCGGATGGCCGATCCCGCCGCGTACCGGATCGTGCTCTACGACCAGCGCGGCTGCGGCCGCTCCACGCCACACGCCGCCGACCACGGCACGACGCTGGCCGCTAACACCACCAGCCACCTGATCGCCGATCTGGAACGGCTGCGCGAGCACCTGGGCGTCGAGCGCTGGCTGGTTTTCGGCGCCTCCTGGGGGACCACGCTGGGCCTGGCCTACGCCGAACAGCACCCCGAGCGGGTCACCGAGCTGATCCTGGTCGCGGTCGCGCTGACCCGCCGGGTGGACGTCGACTGGCTCTACGGCGGCCTGCGCCGGTTCCTGCCCGAGGAGTGGGCCCGCTACCGGGACGCGGTGCCCGAAGGGCTGCGCGACGGCGACCTCACCCAGGTCTACGACGAGCTGCTGAACTCGCCCGATCCGGACGTCCGGCAGCGGGCGGCCGATGCCTGGATGGCCTGGGAGGACGCGGTCGTCAGCCTGGACGCTGGAACCGCCGGCCCGTCGGCCAAGCGGGCCGACCCGCGCTACCGGCTGGCCTTCGCCCGGCTGTGCGCGCACTACTTCTCACACGGCGCGTGGCTGGCCGAGAACCAGCTGATCGACCAGGCGCACCGGGTGCACGGCATCCCGGGCATCCTGGCGCACGGCCGGTTCGACCCGCAGGGCCCGCTGGAGGCCGCCTGGCAGCTGGCCCGGGCCTGGCCGGACGCCGAGCTGGTGATCGTGGAGAACGCCGGGCACACCTCGCCGGCCATCGGGCAGGCCATCGTGGCCGCCACCGACCGGTTCCGGCCGGCCGGCTAGGTCCCGCCTCAACCCGCTACCGGCTTGCCGCAAGTCGAGGAGTACCGCGGGCATTCTCCGGTGTGGGCTGTGAGCTTGGTCGAACCGGGCCGCGGGCTCACCCGGTTGGTCCGGCTTTGCCGGCTCCGCCGGCCCCGGCCTGGCAGGGCTTCGCTTCCGCTCGCCGTACTCTTGCCGTTAGTTCAGGTGCGGGCTGCACGTCGCCGCACTGAGAAGCAGTGCTGAGCAACGAGCACGCCGAGCAAAAGGAGTCGCTTCGTGGCGGGTACCTCCGCGTCCGGATCCCGTTCCGTTCCGTCCGGCCCCGGCAAGGGCGGCAAGGGCGGCGGCAGGCACGGCGCGGACGCCAAGGGCCAGCCGGGACGCTGGAAGAAGCGCCGGGCGGCCAAGAAGCGCCGGCTGGCCGCGATGAGCCGGCGCAACCGGATCCTGCGCCGGGTCGGCCTGGCGGCCACCTGGCTGCTCGGCCTGCTGGCGCTGATGATGAGCGTGCTCGCGGTGACCATGTACTCGGTGGCCCACGTGCCGAGCCCGGCCGAGCTGCAGACCAACCAGTCGGCCATCGTGCAGTACGCCGACGGCTCGACGATGGCGACCATTGACGGCGGCGAGAACCGGACCATCGTGGCGCTGGACAAGGTGCCGGTGCACGTCCGGGACGCGGTGATCGCCGCCGAGGACCGCGGCTTCTACTCCGAGCCCGGCATCTCCATCAAGGGCACCCTGCGGGCGGCGGTCAACGACATCCGGGGCGGCTCCACCCAGGGCGGCTCCACCATCACCCAGCAGTACGTCAAGAACGCCTACCTCAACTCCGACCAGACGCTGAGCCGCAAGCTCAAGGAGCTGGCGATCTCGCTGAAGCTGAGCCGGCAGTACTCCAAGGACGAGATCCTGGAGAGCTACCTCAACACCATCTACTTCGGCCGCGGCGCCTACGGCGTCGAAGCCGCCGCCAAGGCCTACTTCGGGGTCTCGGTGGGCAAGGTCAGCGTCGCCCAGGGGGCGCTGCTGGCCGCGCTTATCAAGTCGCCGGAGTACTACGACCCGGCGGTCACCCCGGCGGCGGCCAAGGCCCGCTGGCAGTACGTGGTGGACGGCATGGTGAGCACCGGGAAACTCAGCCAGGACCAGGCCGCGACGCTGAAGTTCCCGACCACCATCAAGACCCGCAACACCAGCTCGGTGCTGGACGGCCCGCTCGGCCTGGTCTGGCGGCAGGTCAAGTCCGAGCTGCGGGCCGACGGGGTGGACCCGGCCACCATCAACACCCGCGGCCTACGCATCCAGACCACCATCGACCGGGGCGCCCAGGTCGCCGCGCAGGACGCCATCAAGGAGACCTACGCCAACCTGACCGAGAAGCAGAAGAACCTGCGCCCGGCGCTGGTGGCGGTCAACCCGGACACCGGCGCCGTGATCGCCTACTACGGCGGCCCGAACGGCGCCGGGCTGGACTACGCCCAGTCCTGGCGGCCACCGGGCTCCAGCTTCAAGCCGTACGTGACGGCCACCGCGCTCACCCAGAACCTCAAGGGCGTCAAGCCCGCCTACACCATCCAGTCGGTGTTCGACGGCTCGTCCCCGCAGACCATCGACGGGCTGCCGTTCGAGAACGACCCGACCGACCCCGACTTCGGCTCCTACACGCTGCGCAAGGCGACCACGCTGTCGCTGAACACGGTGTTCGGGAAGCTGACCTCGCTGGTGGGGCCGGACAACGTGGTCAGGACCGCCCGCGCGATGGGGATCCCGGCCACCGAGACCGACACCGGCGCCAACCCCGGCGCCCCGACCCTGATGCGCAACGGCCACCCCGACCCCTACGTCGGGATCGGCAACTACCCGGTCCGGATCCTCGACCAGGCGGTCGGCTACGCCACCCTGGCCGACGGCGGGCTGGTCCGGCCGGCCTACTTCGTGCAGAAGGTCACCGACTCCAAGGGCGACGTGGTCTTCGAGCACAAGGACAAGGCCAAGCGGGTACTGGACAAGCGGGTCGCCAACGACACCACCCTGGCGATGGAGGACGTCGCGCGGACGTCCGGGATCGCGCCGGCCGACGGCCGGCCGGTGGCCGCCAAGACCGGCACGGTGGGCATCCAGGACACCGGCAACTCCAGCGACGGCTGGACCGTCGGGTTCACCCCGCAGGTGAGCGCGGCGTCCTGGGTCGGCTCGGACAAGGTGGAACCGATCTACGACGCCAACGGCAACTCCGAGTACGGCCGGGACCTGGCCGGGCACGCCTGGCAGCGCTTCATGGACGGCTACCTCAGCGGCAAGCCGGTGCTGCCGCTGCCCACCACCCAGCAGATCGGGCAGCCGCAGCCGTCGCAGGCGCCCAGCAGCTCCAGCGCCACCCCGACGCCGACCGTGTCGAGCACGGCGCCCACCACCAGCGCACCGCCCAGCACCTCGGCGGCGCCCACCACCTCCGCGCCACCTACCACGTCGGCGCCGCCGTCCAGCTCGCCGAGCACCAGTTGCGGCCTGCCGATCTGCCCGTCCTCGCCGGGCCCGAGCGGCTCCAGCGCAGCGCCCAGCGGTTCCACCAAGGCCGGGGCGGGCCCCGCGGGAGCCACCCCCACCGGTTCCAAGAAGGCCGGGGGCTAGTCCGGCGGTGGCATTTCCCGGCGGTCGCTGGCCGCCGCATCCGGGCTCGGCGGCGTGACCGTGCCGAGCGGCGCGTGCGAGGATCGGCGGCGTGACCACGCCGCGCCGCGCCCCGACGGGCCTGCCGGTGGCTGACCCGGCCGCCGGTCCGGCCGCCGGTTCGGCAGACGACGAGGTGTGGCCACCGACCTGGGCCGACCGCACCGCCGCCCGGGCCAGCGGGCTGGTGGGCGGCCCGCTGGGTCGCTACGCCCGCCGCAACTCCGGCTGGTGGACGCCGCTGCGGGTGCTGCTGGCGTTCGGGGCGCTGACCCTGCTGCTGGGGTACGGGGAGAAGCTGCCGTGCGCGAACGGCCAGTGGGTGGCGTCCAAGCAGTACACCCACGCCTGCTACTCCGACGTCATCCCGCTGTGGGGGGCCGAGGGGCTGGCGTCCGGGGCGGTGCCCTACCGCGACCACGCGGTGGAGTACCCGGTGCTGACCGGCGGGTTCATGTGGCTCACCGCGGAGCTGACCCGGGGCTGGCACGCCATCGCCGAGGGCGGCCTGGTGCCCGGCTCGGACCAGGGCGTGGTGTTCGGCGTGCTGACCTGCCTGCTGCTGGCGGTCTGCGGCCTGCTGGCGATGGCGGCCACCGCCGCCGCGGCCGGCCGCCGCCGGCAGTGGGACGCGGCGATCTTCGCGCTCAGCCCGCTGCTGGTCTTCCACGCCTTCTCCAACTGGGACCTGCTGGCGATGGCGTTCGCCTCCGCCGCGTTGTGGGCCTGGGCGCGCGGCCGGCCGGTGGCGGCCGGGGTGCTGATCGGGCTGGGGGCGGCCGCCAAGCTGTACCCGGCGCTGCTGTTCGTGCCGCTGGCGTTGCTGGCCTACCGCAGCCGCTGCTGGCGGCCGGTGTGGTGGGCCGCTGCCGCCGCGGCCGGTTCGTGGCTGGCGGTGAACCTGCCGGTGGCGCTGGCCTGGACGGCCGGCTGGAAGGAGTTCTACGCCTTCTCCGAGTCCCGGCCGGCCGAGGCCAGCACGTTCTGGGCGATGGCAAAGCACTACTTCCCGAACACCTTCGGCTCACCCGCCGACTCCGGCTGGACCCCGCCGGGCCTGGCGGTGGCGCTGTTCCTGCTGGCCGCCCTCGGCGCGGTCGGCTGGCTGGCGCTGACCACGCCGGTACGTCCCCGGCTGGCCCAGCTGGCCTTCCTGACGGTGACCGCGTTCCTGCTCACCACCAAGGTGTGGAGCCCGCAGTACTCGGTGTGGCTGGTGCCGCTGCTGGCGCTGGCCCGGCCGCGCTGGCGCAGCGCGCTGGTCTGGCAGTTCTCCGAGATCGCGGTCTGGATCGCCACCCTGCTCTGGCTGCTCGGCGGCAGCGACCCCAACAAGGCGCTGACGTACGAGGCGCTGACCTGGGTGCTGCTGATCCGGGACGGCTGCCTGCTGGTGCTGGTGGCGCTGATCGTGCGCGAGATCCGGCATCCGGAGCTGGATCCGGTCCGCTCGGCCACCGAGCCGGACCCCGGGGCCGGCGTGTTCGCCGGCGTGCCCGACCGGCCGCTGCCCACCGGCCGGGTCGCGCTGTCCGCCGGCCGGGTCGCGTCGGGCGACCGGCCGCCGGCCGGCGATTAATCCCGCGAGGACCGCCACCCCGCTTGGGTAACCTTGCCCGGTCGGCTCCCCGGGTTCGCCGGACCCCGCCGGCCCCGATCACGATCGTTTGGAGTTCTCCGTGCTGCTGCGGATGTCCACGCTGTTCCTGCGCACCCTGCGCGACGATCCCGCCGATGCGGAGGTGCCCAGCCACCGGCTGCTGGTGCGCGGCGGCTACGTCCGGCGGGTGGCGCCGGGGATCTACTCGTGGCTGCCGCTGGGCATGCTGGTGCTGGCCAACATCGAGCGGGTGGTGCGCGAGGAGATGGCCTCGATCGGCGCCCAGGAGGTGCACTTCCCGGCGCTGATCCCGCGCGAGATCTTCGAGGCCAGCGGGCGGTGGTCGGACTACGGCGACTCGCTGTTCCGGCTCGTCGACCGCAAGGGCGTGGACTACCTGCTCGGCCCGACCCACGAGGAGCTGTTCACCCTGCTGGTCAAGGGCGAGTACTCCTCCTACAAGGACTATCCGCTGGCGCTGTACCAGATCCAGACCAAGTACCGCGACGAGGCCCGGCCCCGGGCCGGCGTGCTGCGCGGCCGGGAGTTCGTCATGAAGGACTCCTACTCCTTCGACCTGACCGACGAGGGGCAGCAGCAGTCCTACCAGGCCCACCGGGACGCCTACGAGCGGGTGTTCAGCCGGCTGGGCTTCGACTACCGGATCGTGTTCGCGGTGTCCGGGGCGATGGGCGGCTCGGCGTCGGAGGAGTTCCTGGCCCCGACCCCGTCGGGCGAGGACACCTTCGTGCAGTGCACCAACTGCGACTACGCCGCCAACACCGAGGCGGTCGAGATCGCCGGCCCGCCTGCCGAGGAGGGCAGCGCCCACCCGGCCAGCATGGTGCTCGACACCCCGGACACCCCGACCATCGCGACGCTGGTGGACCGGCTGAACGAGCTGCCGCCGGCCGCGTTCGGGCTGGCCGAGGCGCCCGGGTTCAGTGCGGCCGACACCCTGAAGAACGTGGTGCTCAAGACCCGCCAGCCGGGCTCGTCGGACTGGGAGCTGCTGGTGGTGGGCGTCCCCGGCGACCGCGAGGTGGACATGAAGCGGCTGGCCGGCCAGCTGGAGCCGGTGGAGGTCGAGCAGGCCGGTCCCGAGCTGCTGGAGCACCGGCCGGAGCTGGTCAAGGGCTACATCGGGCCCCAGCAGCTGGCCGACCTCAAGGTGCGCTACCTGGTCGACCCGCTGGTGGTGCCGGGCAGCGCCTGGGTGACCGGGGCGAACTCCGAGGGCAAGCACGCCGCCTTCGTGGTGCGCGGCCGCGACTTCGAGCCGGCCGGTGAGATCGGCGCGGTGGAGATCCGCAACGGCGACCGGTGCGCCCGGTGCGGCTCGCCGCTGGAGATCGCCCGCGGCATCGAGCTCGGCCACGTCTTCGCGCTCGGCCGCAAGTACGCCGAGACCTTCGGCCTGACCGCGCTCGGCCCGGACGGCAAGCCGGTCACGGTGACCATGGGCTCCTACGGCATCGGCATCACCCGGGCGGTGGCGGCGCTGGCCGAGCAGACCCACGACGAGGCCGGACTGGTCTGGCCGCGCTCGGTAGCGCCCGCCGACGTGCACCTGGTGCCGACCGGCAAGGACTCCGCCGCCGCGGACGAGGCCGAGCGGATCGCCGCCGAGCTGACCGCGCTCGGCGTGCGGGTGCTGCTGGACGACCGCAAGGCCTCGCCGGGGGTGAAGTTCGCCGACGCCGAGCTGCTCGGGGTGCCGACCATCCTGGTGGTCGGGCGGGGCCTGGCCGACGGCCTGGTGGAGCTGCGCGACCGCCGCAGCGGCGAGCGCCGGGACGTTCCGGTGGCCGACGCGGTGAGCGCCGTGCACGCCGAGGTCTCCGGCGGCTGACCGGGTCCCCGGCTGGGTCGCGTTCCCGGCTGGGGCGCGGCCGGCCGGTGGGTGTCAGCCGGCCTTGTTGCGCAGGTAGCTGATGTCGTCGGCCTGCCCGCTCGCCGGGGTCTCGACCAGCACGTCGCAGCCGGCGGCCCGCACCACTGCAGCGATCGCTTCCGGCTCGATGAAACCGGTGCCGAAGTTGGTGTGCCGGTCGGCGCCGGAGTCGAAGGCGTCCCGGCTGTCGTTGGCGTGCACCAGGTCGATCCGGCCGGTGATCGCCCTGACCCGGTCGACGATGCCGGTCAGGTCCTCACCGCCGGCGTGCGCGTGGCAGGTGTCGAGGCAGAAGCCGGGCCCGTACTCGCCGATCGCGTCCCACAGCTGGGCGATCCGGTCCAGGTGCCGGGCCATCGCGGCGGTGCCGCCGGCGGTGTTCTCGATCAGGATCGGCAGCGGGAAGCCGCCGGCCTCGGCCTGGTAGGCGAAGGTCTTGCGCCAGTTGTCGATGCCGACCGCCGGGTCGTCGTTGGCGCCGACGTGCCCGCCGTGCACGATCAGCGCCTTGGCGCCGATCGCGGCCGCCGCCTCGGCGTGCTGGCTGAGGATCTTGCGGCTGGGCACCCGGATCCGGTTGTTGGTGGTGGCCACGTTGATCACGTACGGCGCGTGCACGTAGACCGTCAGGTCGCTGGCGCGCAACGCCGCGGCGTGCGGGTGCTCCTTGGGGGCCTTCCAGCCCTGCGGGTCGGCCAGGAAGAACTGGACCGCCGCGGCGTCGACCTGGGCCGCGTGGGCCAGCGGGTCGTCGGAGTGGACGTGCGCGCCGATGACGAGACTGCCGGACGTGGGATCGGACATGCGCCCAGGTTACGTCCGGGGGCTGACAGTCGGTCAGCCGGCAGCCTGCTGCTTGCCGGTGCCGCCGTAGACCACCGGGTGCACCTGCGGGCCGCACACCGTCGGCTGGTTGTCGAACCTCGAGGTGACGCTCATGCCCGGCGGGGTGATCACCACGCTCGCCATCGGGTAGCACGCGCCGGTGCCCTGCGCGGCGGTTGCCCACTCGACCACGGCCGAGCCGGTGATCTGCCCGAACAGCACCACCCGGGGCGGGTCGCCCGCGCTCAGCCCGCCCAGCGGTCCGGACGGCGTCCGGGCCGCCTCGGCCAGCGGCTGGCCGGCGGCGTCGAGCACGGACGCGCCCGGGTAGCCGGTCAGCGCGCAGGGCTCGTCGCTGGTGTTGGTGTAGGTCAGCAGCACCCCGGCGGCGGAGCCGTCCTGGCTGGCGTCGTGCGCACCGGTGACCATGAGCTGGCCGTCGGCGCAGGCCCGTACCGCGTCCTGCTGCGGGCCGGCCTCGAAGTGCCCGGAGTACCAGGTGTAGGTCTGGGTGAAGCGCAGGCTGCGCGCGTCCCGCTCGGTGTCGTAGCCGCTCTCGCCGAGGGTGACGGTGCCGGCGCCGACCTTGATCGAGGTGACCACGATCGAGCGCGGGTCGCCGGCCTGGTAGGCCAGCGTCTGCACCAGTTGCGGGCCGGCCGGGGAGTAGCGGAACACCTCGACCGGCCGGGGGCTGGAGTCGCCGGTCGCGCCGGCGCAGGCCACCGGCACCAGCCAGAGCGGCTCCGGCTCGCCGGCCACCGAGACGGACGGGGCGCCCATTCCGGGAACGTTGTCGACAAGGCCGGCCGGGCACAGCCCGAGGGTGTGCGGCAGCGTGGTGGCGTCCAGGCCGTGGAACCAGTCGGTCGGAGCCGACGAGGCCGCGCTCCGGCTCCCGCCGTTCTGGGCCGGGTTTCCCGCGCCGGCGCTGCGGGCCGGCGTGCCGCTCGCGCTGGCGGTGGGGCTGGCGCTGGGCGTGCTCCGGGCACTGGCGGTGCTGGTTCCCCCGGTCGGGGCGGGGCTCACCGGTCCGGTGCTGATGCTGCCGGCCGGCGGGGTGGGTGCGCGTTCGGCGCGCAGCGCCTGGCTGGCGGCGGTCAGGCCGAGCGCCACCAGCACCGCGGCCGCGGCCAGCAGCGGCACCGTCCAGGCGCGCAGGCCCCGCGACGGCAGGCCGCCGGAGTCCAGCGCCTCGGCGGCGAGCAGCACCCGGCGCCGGACCGGCCCCGGGTCCGGAGCGAGCCGTGCGGCGAACTGCAACTCCTGCCGGATGGCGGTGTCGAGTTCGTCGGGGGTCATCGGAGGTCTCCCTGGTAGTCGGAGCGGTCGTCGGTACCGGAGGCGGCGCGCAGCGTGCTCAGCGCCCGGCTGATCAGGCTGCGCACCGTGGTGGCGCGGCAGCCCAGCTCGTCGGCGACCTGCTGGTCGGACAGGTCGTGGAAGTAGCGCAGCACCACGGCGGCGCGCTGCCGGGGCGGCAGCGTGCTGAGCACCCGGCGCAGCTGGTCGCGGTCGTCGACCCGGCGGGAGAAGTCCGGCGCGGGCTGCCGTTCGGGCAGCAACTCGCTGATCCGCTCGCCCACCGAGGCGCGCCGCTGCTGGTTGAGGTAGCGGTTGATCAGGGACCGGCGGACGTAGGCGATCGGCGACTGCACCGCGGCCACCCTCGGCCACTGCGGGTACAGCGCCACCAGGGTGTCCTGGACCAGTTCCTCGGCCGCCTGCCGGTCGCGGGTGAGCAGGTAGGCAGTGCCGAGCAGCGAGGAGGTGCCGTCCTCCACGAAGCGCGCGAAGTCGACAGCCACCCGCGTGACGACCTCCATGTCAGCAAGACAACTCGGCCGTGCCAAACATTGCAGGCGAATGGCGGATATTTCTCCCGCCGATCGCGGGGTGCGCCGCCGGCGTGACCGATCGGGTTCGGCCTCGTTGATCCTCCCGTCGGGAAGCTGACGGCGACGGGCCGGAGCGGACGCGCTAACATGGTCCTATTCCGGACGTTTTCGCACTGACGGAGGGGTTGGATGAGACTGCGACGCATCGCCGGCGCCGCGGCCGCCGCGGCCGTGGTCTCCGGTGCCGGCCTGCTGCTGGCGAGCGGTCCCAGCGCGGCCACGCCGCCGCCGACGCCCGTCACCCTGGACGCGACCGGCATGTCCTCCTCGTCCTGCCCGCTGCCGCTGAACGGCTCGATCGCGCTGGTCCCGGGCACCGCCGTGCAGTTCAAGCCCGGCGTCCTCGGAGCCCTGTCCAGCGAGAAGCTGACCATCAAGCCGGCTCCCAACTCCACCGACCCGAACAGCTCGGCCACCGTCGGCGTGCCGCTCACCGGCACCACCCCGATCACCTTCACCAGGGCCACCAGCTACGCCCTCAGCTGGCAGATCAAGACCGTCAACGTGCTGGGCGTCGTGGTGGGCCTCAATGACTACAAGGGCGAGCTGGTGATCTCCAGCACCGTTTCGAACTGCCAGGTGGCCGTGCAGGTACCGGTGCCCAGCGTGTCGGTCCCGGTGGTGCCGAGCCCGATCACCAGCGCGATCAACGGCGCGGTCAGCAGCGCGGTGGGTGGCGTGAACGGCGTGCTCAGCCCGATCAACAGCGCGCTGCCGCCGGTGCCGACCCTGCCCGCGGTCCCGGGGCTGCCGGGCGCCCCCGGCCTGCCGGGCACCGGCACCTCGCCGGGGGTGAGCACCTCGCCCGGCGCGGACGTGCCCGGCACCAGCTACCAGCCCAGCGACCCGACGGTGGCCGACCGGACCGTGCCCAAGGGCTACGGCAACGGCAGCGGCCAGGGCGGGGTCTACGTCCCGGTGACCGGTTCGGGCGGCGGCTCGAGCGGTGCCGGCGGCCAGGCTGCCACCGGCAACGGTGCCCAGGCCGGCAACTCCGCCGCCTCGCCGGCCGTCAAGTCCGGTGGCTCGCCGCGGACCGTGGAGCTGGCCACCAGCCGGCCCCGCTCCGCGCTCGGCGCGCTGCCCACCCTCGCGGTGATCCTGGCCATCCTGGCGCTGTCCGGGGCGACGGCGTCCTATGCCCGTACCTTCCTGCTGCAGCCGGCCGAGGTGGCGGCCAAGGGCCCGGCCAAGCCGCGCGGCTGAGCCGGCGGTCCCCGCGGGCGACGCGGACTCCGCGCCGATTTCGCTCCCGCGGCGGCAGCCGGTAGCCTGGTCAGGTTGCAGTCTGGGCGCGGAACGTCAGGTGTTCCGTACCCCGCCGGTCCCGCCAACGTGGGGTGCCGGGCAGGCCGCTTCATCCTCCTGCCACGGACCGTCCGTGGCCGCATGAGTCCACAGGAGGCTGGGTTACTCCCATGCGCCATTACGAAGTCATGGTCATCCTCGACCCCGAGCTGGACGAGCGGACCATCGCTCCGTCCCTGGACACCTTCCTCTCCGTCATCAAGAAGGACGGTGGCACGGTGGAGAAGGTCGACATCTGGGGCCGCCGCCGGATGGCATTCGAGATCAACAAGAAGCCCGAGGGCATCTACGCCGTCATCGACCTGACTGCGGAGCCCGCGTCGGTGATCGAGCTGGACCGGCAGCTGAACCTCAACGAGTCGGTGCTGCGCACCAAGGTGCTGCGGCCGGCCGCGCAGAAGGCCAAGTCGGTCAAGGCCGAGGCCAAGCGCACCGCGAAGAAGTCGGCCTGATGGCCGGCGAGACCGTCATCACCGTCGTGGGCAACCTGACGGCCGACCCGGAGCTGCGGTTCACCCCGTCCGGCGCCGCGGTGGCCTCGTTCACGGTCGCCTCCACGCCGCGCAACTTCGACCGCCAGACCAATGAGTGGAAGGACGGCGAGGCGCTGTTCCTGCGCTGCTCGATCTGGCGCCAGGCAGCGGAGAACGTCGCCGAGTCACTGCAGCGCGGCATGCGCGTGGTGGTCACCGGCCGGCTCAAGCAGCGCTCGTTCGAGACCCGCGAGGGTGAGAAGCGCACCGTCATCGAGCTCGACGTCGATGAGGTCGGCCCGTCGCTGCGCTACGCCACCGCCAAGGTCAACCGCACCCAGCGCGGCTCGTCCGGCGGCGGTTTCGGTGGCGAGAGCTCCGGCGGCGGATCGATGCCGGCCGACGACCCGTGGGCCTCGTCCGGCCCGGTCTCGTCCGGCGGGTTCTCCGACGAACCGCCCTTCTAAGCCTGCCTTCCGCTAAGCCGATTCCGGCCTCAATCACTACGGAGTTTGTTTCCATGGCAAAGCCACCGCTTCGCAAGCCCAAGAAGAAGTCCAACCCGCTCAAGACCTCGCGCATCGAGGCGATCGACTACAAGGACACCGCCCTGCTGCGCAAGTTCATCTCCGACCGGGGCAAGATCCGCGCCCGGCGGGTGACCGGCGTGAGCACCCAGCAGCAGCGTGAGATCGCCAAGGCGGTCAAGAACGCCCGCGAGATGGCGCTGCTGCCCTACACCTCGACCGCGCGCTAAGGCAGGACGAACATGAAGATCATCCTGACTCGTGAGGTGTCCGGCCTCGGCGTGCCCGGCGACATCGTCGAGGTGGCCGACGGCTACGGCCGCAACTACCTGGTGCCGCGCGGCTCGGCGATCGCCTGGTCCAAGGGCGCCGAGAAGCAGATCACCCAGATCCGGCGGGCCCAGAACTCGCGGGAGATCCGCGGCCTGGACCACGCCAACGAGATCAAGGCCCAGCTCGAAGGGCTGGCCGTGACCCTCAAGGCCCGCGCCGGCGACGGCGGCCGGCTGTTCGGCTCGGTGACCGAGGCCGACGTGGCCAACGCGGTGAAGGCCGCCGGCGGTCCCACCGTGGACAAGAAGCGGGTGCACCTGCCCGGCCACATCAAGACCACCGGTTCACACACCGTCACCATCGAGCTGCACCCGGACGTGGTGGCCACCGTGCCGGTCACCGTCACCGGCAGCTAGCCCGCTTGCTCACCTGACCCCCGCACGGGCCGTTCCGACTGGCTCGCGCGGGGTCAGGGGTGCACCCTGCTCCGAGGACCCGGAACTCGCCTGCCCGAGGACCGGGCCCTCGGCATGCCCGGACACCGGTTGCCGAGGGTGTCCACTGGGTGCCGGCCTGCCCCAGTCGCCGGGAACTCCTCCGCTGGGCGGCCTGTCCAGATTCTGGGATCCGGTTCGCGCGACCTGTGGATATGTGGTAGCCGGGCGTAAGCAGCGTGTTACCGGACGGGCACGGTTCGGCGCAGTAGTAAACCGGGTGCTCACAGCGACCTGGGGTGCCAGCTTCTTCGAAATTACTTTTCCTCCACAGGCTGAGCACAAGCCAGCCCAGCAATCCCGGGCTTTGTAACCGCTTGCCGCGAGTTATTCACAGGGCTGTCCCCAACTCGTGAACATCAGCAGGCGGCGTTGCCCACACCATCCTCCACAGCTGGGTACACAGGCCGCGTTGCCCGGCCGGTCCGGGGCCCCTAACGTCAGCGCGGGCTCGGGGATCACCGCCAGTTCCGGCACTGAATTACAAAAGTGTCAGTACCTGCGCGTATCCCTGGTCCCATGGCTGAACCGCTGACCCATAAGCCCCAGACGATTGGCAACAGTGTGACTTCTGGTCCCGGGCTTCGCGCGATCGGTGATGCAGGCACTCCCAGCACCTCCGGCCCTAAGTTCGATCGCACCCCGCCGCAGGACGTCGAGGCCGAGCAGTCGGTGTTGGGCGGCATGCTGCTGTCCAAGGACGCCATCGCCGACGTGGTCGAGGTGCTGCGCGGCAGCGACTTCTACCGGCCGGCCCACCAGCTGGTCTACGACGCCATCCTCGACCTGTACGGCCGGGGCGAGCCGGCCGACGCGGTCACCGTCGCCGCCGAGCTGACCCGTACCGGCCTGATCGGGCGGGTCGGCGGCCACCAGTACCTGCACACCCTGATCGCCGGGGTGCCGACGGCCGCCAACGCCGGTTACTACGCCGAGATCGTCGCCGAGCGCTCGATCCTGCGCCGGCTGGTGGAGGCCGGCACCCGGATCGTGCAGATGGGCTACGGGGCGGCCAGCGGCGAGGGGATGGCCGGCACCGTCGACGACGTGGTGGACCGGGCGCAGGCCGAGATCTACGAGGTGACCGAGCGGCGCACCAGCGAGGACTACGTCCGGATCGAGGACCTGCTCGAGGGCACCCTGGACGAGATGGACCGGATGACCTCCAACGGCGGGGTCGGTACCGGCATCAAGACCGGCTTCGAGCACCTGGACGAGATCACCCACGGCCTGCACCCGGGGCAGATGATCGTGGTGGCGGGCCGTCCGGGGTCGGGCAAGTCGACGCTGGCGATGGACTTCGCCCGGTCGGCGGCGATCAAGCAGCACGCCTCGACGGTGATCTTCTCGCTGGAGATGAGCAAGCAGGACATCATGATGCGGCTGTTCTCGGCCGAGGCCCGGGTGAAGCTCAACGACATCCGGTCCGGGCGGATGACCGACGAGGACTGGCGCAAGATCGCGCTGCGGTCCTCCGAGCTGGCCGAGGCACCGCTGTTCATCGACGACTCGCCCAACCTCACCATGATGGAGATCCGGGCCAAGTCGCGCCGGCTCAAGCAGCGCCACGACCTGAAGCTGATCGTGATCGACTACCTGCAGCTGATGACCTCGGGCAAGCGGGTGGAGTCCCGGCAGCAGGAGGTCTCGGAGTTCTCCCGGGCGATGAAGCTGATCGCCAAGGAGCTGGAGGTGCCGGTGGTGGCGCTGTCCCAGCTCAACCGTGGGCCGGAGCAGCGCACCGACAAGAAGCCGATGCTGTCGGACCTGCGCGAGTCGGGCTCGATCGAGCAGGACGCCGACGTGGTGCTGCTGGTGCACCGGGAGGACATGTACGAGCGGGAGTCGCCGCGGGCCGGTGAGGCGGACATCATCATCGCCAAGCACCGCAACGGCCCGACCGGCCAGGCCACGGTCGCCTTCCAGGGCCACCTGTCCCGCTTCGTGGACATGCCCTCGTGAGCCAGCCCATCCGGCTGGCGACGTCGCCGCCGTATGCGGACTACCTGCGCGACCTGACCTGGCCCGAGGCGGCGGCCCTGCTCGGACCGTGAAGTCGATCGGGGCCTGCGCTCAATGACCGGCTAGGCAACGCTGCGGACCCGCCGGCTCGTCCTGGTGGCGCTGGCCGAGGAGCATCTGGAGTACGAGGTGGAACTCGACTCCGACCCTGAAGTGATGCGCTACCTGGGCAACGGGACGGCTCGTACCCGTGCGGAGGTGGAGCGCTACCACCGCGCAACGATGCCCGTCAGGTCGGGCTGCTGAGTGGCAGGGTCAGCTCCACCGAGGTGCCCGATCCGGGTGGGCTGCGCAGCACCAACTCGCCGCCCAGCGCCTCCACCCGGTCGGTGATGCCGACCAGCCCGGAGCCGCGAGCCGGGCTTGCGCCGCCCCGACCGTCGTCCCGCACGCTGACCCGCAGCACCCCGTCGCGAGCGGCGCCGGTGACCCGGATCAGGGAGGCACCGGCGTGCTTGGCGGCGTTGGTCAGCGCCTCGGCCACGACGTAGTAGGTGGCGACCTCGACCTGTTCGGCCAGCCGCGAGGTCACCTCCAGCTCCAAGTGCACCGGAACGGGGCAGCGGCGTGCCAGCGTCCTGAGCGCGGGTCCGAGGCCGCCCTGGACGAGGATCGCAGGGTGGATGCCCCGGGCGATCTCGCGGAGCTCGTCGAGGGTGCTGACCAGCCCCTGGGCGACCTGCGCGAGGTCGGCGCGCAGCTGCACCAGCTCGCTCGGTACCGCCTCCCGCATGGCCTGCAGGTCGATCGCCAGCGCGACCAGCTGCTGCTGCGCGCCATCGTGCAGGTCGCGTTCGATGCGCCGGCGGGCCTGGTCGGCAGCAACCACGACACGCTCCCGGGAGGCGGCCAGGTCGGCGCGGTTCTTGGCGTTGGCGATCGCGGTCGCGACTAACGCGGTGAAGTCGGCCAGCCGCGCTCCGGTGTTCGACGGCAGCGCGTGCAGGCCCGAGGCGACGATCATCGCGCCCCACAGCCGACCCTCGACGGTGATCGGCGCGCCCACCGCCGAACCCACCGCGTCGTCGCCGGGCGGCTGGCTCTCGATCCGCTGCGTCGTGCCGGTCCGCGCGATCAGCTCGGTGACCCGCTCGACCGCTGGTGGGTACCCGGTGGCCGGGCCGGGCGTCGACCTGGCCCACTGGCCCATCACCCGGGTGCTGCCGTCGTCCTGGTAGTGGCGCATCACCGCGAGGTCGGCACCGAGCAGCTTCCCGACCTCCGCCGAGATCAGCGCGTCGAGCTGTTCCCGGGTGGTTTCCTGCGCCACCAGCGTCGCGACGCGGCGCAGCGCACCCTGCTCCTTGGCCAGGCGTGCCGAGGCCCGGGCGGCTCGTTGCGAACGCGCGGCCAGTTCGCTGACCGCGACTGCGGTGATCACGAAGACCACCAGCGCGATCCAGTTGCCCGACTCGTCGAGGCTGAGCTGCCGGCGGGGCGGCACGAACAGGTAGCCGAACGTCAGGATGCTCAGCACGCTGACCGCAGTGGCGAACACCGTGCCCCACAGCACCGCGACCGGTACCACGGCCAGCAGGTAGAGCACGCCCAGTGCCAGGACCGGGGCGTGATCTTCCAGCACCTCGACGGCCAGGCTGATCGCGGCCACCAGTGCCGCGCTGGCGGCGGTTGCGCTGCTCCACCGGCGCAACCGGGATGCCGAGGCGCCCGGGTCGTCCGTGCCGGCCCACCGGGTCAGCGAGCGCCAGGAGCGCGCGATCCCGGCCGGAAACCGCTCAGCGGGCATGGTGGGCTCCGGGTGAGCGTGCCACCACTCGGGGCGTCCGGCAGCCGCCCGCCGCCCGGCGGCCAGCCTGCTCCAGGCCCGACAGACAGTTCCCAACCACCGCACCCGCGAGCGCCGGTGCTCTCACGAGACTCAAATTAGCCGAGTGGTCACCGCGCGGCCATTGCCGCTGCCCGGGTGGTCCCACTTGCGTCAGAAGAAGGCGGTCGTCCCAGCGGCAACGGCAGGTTAGGTTCTCTCCTATGACTCAGGCGTGCAATGGACGGGAACCCGCGACGGCCCGCTCGGACCGGCGCGGACGCGCGAGCTGAGTGAGTCGTCGTGAGTGGGCTGCGCGTAGTTCTTGCCGAGGACGACATCCTGCTGCGAGAAGGCATCGCCAGCCTGCTCCAACGCTCCGGCTTCGACGTTGTCGGCCAGGTCGCCGACGCCGCCGCGCTCCTGTCGCTGGTACGCGGCTCGCCGCCCGAGCTGGCGATCGTCGACGTCCGGATGCCGCCGGGCTACCTGACGGAGGGGTTGCAGGCTGCTCGTGCCATCCGCGAGGAGTTCCCCGAAGTCGCCATCCTGGTGCTGTCCGCGCATGCCGAGGTCGAGCACGCCATGGAACTGCTCGCCGGCGGCCGCAAGATCGGCTACCTGCTCAAGAGCCGGGTGACCGACATGGCCGAATTCGTCGAAACCCTCGAGCGGATCGCGCGGGGCGGCTCGGTGGTGGATCCGGCACTGGTGCAGGAGCTGATCTCCGCGCGGCGCCGCAACGATCCACTCGCGCTGCTCAGCCCACGCGAACGCGAGGTGCTCTCGCTGATGGCAGAAGGGCGTTCCAACGCCGGCATCGCCCGGCGGCTGTGGGTCAGCGAAGGCACCGTGGAGAAGCACGTGCGCAACATTCTGACCAAGCTGGGCCTCGGCGAGACCGGCGACGACCACCGGCGGGTGCTGGCGGTCGTGACCTTCCTCGACGCGCACTGAGTCGCGGCAAACCCTCAATTCCCCTGCAGGAGCAGGTGGATCGCCGCCGCCGAGAGGGCGGCCTTCGGCAGGAAGCCGAGCACGGTGCTGGCCGCGATGAGGTCGCGGTAATCCTGCTCGGCATGCGTCGAGATGAGGATGATCGGTGAAGCGGTCTCGCGCTGCAACCGCCGGGCCACCTCGAAACCGCTCTCGCCGCCGAGGTCGATGTCCAGCAGGGTGACGTCGGGCCGCAACTGCTGGGCCAGCCGCAGCGCGTCAGGCCCGTTGGCGGCCACTCCCACCACCTGAAGACCCTGACGCTCCAGCAGTGCGCTGGCAGCTTCGGCGAACCGCCGGCTGTCGTCCACGATCAAGCAGCGCACCATGGCCTCACTCTGGTCGCTTCCGGCAACCGCCGCATTCCTGTTACCCGGAAACCTGGTTCGGTCCACGGCGGCGGTAGGGCTACCCAGGCGCCGCCGTCGCGCTGGAGGTGGAAGTCGTTGTGAAAGGGGAGGGGGCGTGCGCCCCCTCCCCTCCCGGACACCGAGGAGGCTCGGTGTCCCGCAACACGGATGGCATAACGTGGGTCAGCCACTGAGGTCGGGGGTTACGGCCGGTGTCGGACCGTCTCAGTGGGGCCACGCGGGCAGTGACATCACCAAACCCGTCACTGCTCCAGCCATCCGCGGCGTTCGGGCCTGCCCCGCAGCCGCGGCATCACGACGCGTCCCGGCGTTGCACGAGGTTGCGCAGGTTCTCCAGCCGGGCGATCTCGTACACCCAGTACTGCGCCTCGCTCTGGTTTCCGGCGAAGAAGGCTGTGATGTAGCGCAGCCGATCGTGCGCGATCCGCTCGTCGATCTCGGCAACGGTGCCGGGCGGCTGCTGGTCGGATAGTGGCCGCTGTTGGGTCATTGCTGCCTCCAGGCAGGAAGAGCTTCGAGCCAGCTCGGTGCGGGCACCGGCGCCAGCCGGTCGACCACGCGAGTGCATACCTCAACGATCCCCTGCGGAGGCACAGCTGTCGTGGGGGGCTGCGCCCAACTTGACTACCAGCCAGCAGGAAGTGGCAGCTGGCAACGACGGCGGAGATGACGAAGCCGGCCAGGGAGGCTCGGTCAGAATGCAGGGCATGACCTTCGTCATCCCGCTCGGCCCCGGCCAGCTGCTCACCACCGAACGGCTGGTGGCGGTTCCTCGATGACCAGCCAGGCAACGCTGCGGACCCGCCGGCTCAGCCTCGTTCCGCTGGCCGAGGAGCACCTGGAGTACGAGGTCGAACTCGACTCCGATCCGCAGGTGATGCGCTACCTGGGCAACGGGACGGCCCGCACCCGCGCCGAGGTGGAGCGCTACCACCGCGCCCGGCTGGCCGCGGCCGAGCAGGTGCCCGGGCTCGGGTTCTGGGCCGGCTTCGCCGGCGAGCGGTTCGTCGGCTGGTGGATCCTCGAACCACCGCAGCGCGCCGACCAGGGACCGGTCGAGGGCCAGGCCGAACTCGGCTACCGCCTGCTTCGTCGGTACTGGCGGCAGGGCCTGGCCAGCGAGGGCGCCCGCGAACTGCTCCGGCACGGCTTCGAAGACCTCCACCTGCACCGGATCTTCGCCGAGACGATGGCGGTCAACGAGGCCTCCCGGGCGACCATGGCGTCCGCCGGGCTGCGCTACGTACGCACCTTCACCGCCGACTGGGACGAGCCGATCCCCGGTGCCGAACACGGCGAGGTCGAGTACGCGATCACCCGCGAGGAATGGCTCGCCCTGCCCAGGTAGACCGGGGTAGTCCGACGCAGCGGTGGTGGGCGGGTACTACGACGAAGGTCTTATCGCGCGCCGATGTCCTACCAGCCAGATTTCCGTACGGCCACCGTGGCGGCCCTGGTGGCCGCCGCCACGCCCGCAGCGGGTGGGGCGTCCCGGCCCGGCGGAGCAACCGACTAACCCCGGCCGGGCAGTGGGAACACCATTAGGATGCCGGCGTGAATCTGGCGGTAGCGAGATGAGCGCCGCGGCGCAGGGCCGCACCGGTGTCAGCCTGGGCGCGCTGACCAGCGCGGGCCTGTTCACGCTGCCGGGCTTCCTGACCGAGGCCGGCTGCGCCGAACTGTGCTCGGTCATGCGAAGCGGTGCGACGGTCACGGCGACCATCGCCCGTGGCGGCCGGGATCACGTGCTGGACACCCGGATCCGCCGTACCAGCGGGGTGTTCGTGCCGGCGCAGCTGCAACACACGATCAGGGCGGGCCTGGCGGCGCTCCGTCCCCGGCTGGCCGAGCATTTCCGGGTCGCGCTGGGCGATCCTGAGGAACCACAGTTCCTTGCCTACCGAAAGGGTGACTTCTTCCGCCCGCACCAGGACAACACCAGGGACCCGGGGTTGCCGGCGTTCATCCGCCGCCGTCGGGTCTCGGTGGTTCTCTTCCTCGGCCGGCAGACCCGGCTGCCCGAGCCGGACAGCTACTGCGGCGGCGAGTTGACCTTCTTCCGACTGCCCGGCCTGCCCGGCGACGACGGGATCCGGGCCCGGCTGTGGGGACAGCCGGGCCTGCTCGTCGCATTCGGCAGCGGGCAGTTGCACGAGGTGGCCCCGGTTACCCACGGCTTCCGGGCAAGCATGGTGACCTGGTTCCCAGAGCCCTGACCGGACAGTGGTCGTCGTCGGGCACCCGATCCGCGCGGGGGCCGCCGGGCCTGGACGGAGCAGGTGGGCAACGATTCCCGCCGGGCGGATTTCCCGCTACTCTCTCGGCACGTTGGCGGCCCGTTGAAGGGAAGCGACATGGGGATTGAGCCCGGTTTTCATGACCAGCTCAACGACGTGGTTCGGATCGACCGCATCGAGGAGATCGACTCCCACCTCGGCGTCGCGATGATGGGCTTCTTCCGGCGCCTGGGTATCAGCCACCTGTATCCCGAACGAATCGTCCCCACCATGGAGGGCGGGGGCTCGCGGGTCTACCTGGCGGCTCGGGACCGCCCCTGGCCGCCGTGGGGGCTGGGCGCCCGGGCCATCGGGGCGCTGTGCCAGGTGCATCCGGTGGGCAGGAACAGCTACGCTATCTCACCCGTCTACACCGCGGACGAGGACGCGACGAACATCGGCATGATCGCCGCCGTCTACAAGGAGGCCCTCGAGAACCTCAGCGAGGCCCAGGGCGCTGAGGTGAACTACCTGGTCGTGCAGGACTCGCGGTTCGCCGACCGCCTGCTGCGCGGCGTGGGCTTCTCCCCGAGCGATGACCTGCAGGTGACCGATCAGGCGAGGTACCGCTTCTACCGGACGGAGGCGGGAAAGCTGGCGAAGGCCCTCAGCCTGGACCGGATCAGCGTTCCGGAGCTGCTCGCCCACCAGATCGAGGACTCCGTCCTGGATCGGTTGTCCGGCTACTTCGCCGGCCTGTACCTGGCCACCGGCCAAGGCCGGTTCACCGATCGGGTGGTGCATGAGATCGTCTGGATCGACGGCGGCCTGTTCGACAGCGACCGTCCGGGGCTCGCGCCGCCGGATGCTTTCCCGCCTGGTTCGCCGGACGAGCTACGGTCTGCGCCGCCGGATGCTTTCCCGCCCGGTTCCCCGGACGAGCTGCGGTCTGCGCCGCCGGATGCTTTCCCGCCCGGTTCGCCGGACGAGCTGCGGCTGGCCCCGCCTGGTGACATTCCGGGCCGAGCAGGTATCGCTCCGCCCGGCAACGTCCCGGACTGGGGTTTCGCCCCGCCCGGTGGCCCGCCGGACGAGCTGGGTTTCGCCCCGCCCGGTGGCCCGCCGGACGATCTCGCCCGGCCGGACGACGGCTCCCCGTCCGAGTAGCGCAGGCACGGTCGAGCGCCTATGCCTGCGATTCATGCCACCCCGGTACCGCGCTACTCCTGCTTCCTGAGCGAAGAGACCGGCGGCGGCCCCGACGCTGCCGGGCTGCGGGTGGGCACCGGCGTGGAGGTGCAACTCGGCTCGACGCCCTCGCACCGGCTCATGCAGGCAACCCCGCACCGCAATCGCTTCCTCGGCGGGTACCCGCTGGTGTGGGTGAGCCATCCGGTGACCGGGTTCGCCGCGCCGTACTGGACCCCGCGGTCATGGGGCGCTGCCCTGGCCCAGCTCCGGCCAGGCAGGCCCGCGCCATCCCTCCCGGCGCCGATGGTGCCTGCCCTGCGGGCGGTGGGCGCGCTGACCGGCCCCTCCGTGCCGAATGACCAATCGCAGGAGCACGCGTTCGGTGCCGCAGCCGAGCACTTCCGGACCTTCTCCCACGCAACCGTGTCGGGCTTGGTGCCGCAGGCGCATCTGCGGGCGCTGGCCGACTACCAGCGCGCGCTGGTCGGCAGTGGCCAGGTGTCGCTCGGCGACGAGCAGTGCGGCCGGCGCTACGGCATGTACAACGAGCCGATGGCACGCTTTCTGCTCCACCAGCTGGCAGGCGCGGTGTCGCGCGTGGTGGGGAAGCCGGTGTTGCCGGCCTACTCGTACTCCCTGATCTACGAGGCAGGTGCGGTGCTGGCGCCGCACATCGATCGCGAGCAGTGCGAGTACACCGTCAGCCTGCTGATCGAGGGCACCGCGGAGGGCACTTGGGAGCCCTGGCCGCTCTGGCTGAAGGTGGCCGGGAAACCCGTGGCGGTGCACCAGCTTCCCGGGGACGCGCTGGTCTTCGCCGGCCGTCGGTTGCCGCACTGGCGGGACCGGCTGCCGGACGGCCGCACCTCGACCTCGCTGCTGCTGCACTACGTCGACGAGACGTTCACCGGCGTGCTGCGCTGACCGGGAACAGCACCGTGCTCGGCACCTGGCCAAAGGAAGACGAGTGGCCGCCGGCGCACGGTTACCGGTCGGTCAGGCGGTTCAGCACCGCGGCGGCGACCGTGCCGTAGGCCAGGTGCGGCAGCACGTCGCTGATCCAGTCGGCGGCCGACCACGATCGCGGGTCGGTCACGCCCAGCACCGTCATCGGGCCGTTGCCGGCCAGCAGCGCGGCGGCGCCGGCCACAGCGGCGCCCGGCAGCAAGCGGGGCCGCCAGCCGGCCGCCTGCGCCACTCCGAGCACGGCACCGGCGCCGACCCCGGCCAGGATGCCGGTGAGCGCGCCCAGGCCGCTGACCCGGTTCGGCCGGGTATCGGAATCGCCCGGGATGGTCAGCGGAGACCGCGCGGCCAGCTTCTCGACAGTGTCCTCCGGGGTGCTGCTGGCCGGCCGCCCCCGCCAGACCATGTCCAGGTAGGTAGCGGCGTTGAGCGCGGTCGTTCCGGCGGCGCCGGCGGCCGCGCCAGCGAGAAGTCCGGTACTGAGCTTCACGAGGTCACCTCGAGGGCCACGAGCTTGGGCGCGCTGACTGCTCAGCTCCTCATCGACCGTACCCGCCGGCCCGGGCGCTACCCTCGCCGCCATGACCGGTGACGATCGGCTGATCAGGCCCGCCGTCGCCACCGACGCGCCGGCCTGCGCGGCGATCTACGCGCCGTACGTGACCGACACCGCGATCTCCTTCGAGACCGAGCCACCGTCGGCGGAGGAAATGGCCCGCCGGATCGAGGCCGCCACCCGCGCACACGCCTGGCTGGTGCTCGAAGAGGCCGGTCGGGTGGTCGGCTACGCCTACGCCGGCCCGTTCAACCCGCGCGCGGCCTACCGGTGGTCGGCCCAGGTGAGCGTCTACCTCGAACCCGGCCGGCAGCGCCGCGGCGGTGGCCGGGCGCTGTACCAGGCGCTGCTGTCCCGGCTGGCCGAGCGGGGCTTCCGCACCGCGCTGGCCGGCATGACGCTGCCCAACGACGCCAGCGAGGGGCTGCACCGGGCGCTGGGGTTCATCCCGGTCGGAACATACCGTCGGGTCGGTTTCAAGCACGGCCGCTGGCACGATGTGGCCTGGGTGCAGCGGAGCATCGGCGACGACGACACCGATCCGCCGGCCGAGCCGCGGTAGTGCCTGGCGCTATCTCGGCGAAGAACGGCCGGGCCGGCACTTCACCGGCCGCTACCCGTTACGGCAGGGTAACGCCATGACAGCTGAGCAGTACCGGGCCGAGTTCGACGCGACGGTCACCTTCTCCAACGGCGGCGGCCTGCGGGCCGAACGATTCCGGGTGGACGTCCCCGGGCCCGACACGTCCGAGCGGCAGGTCACCGAGCTGTTCGTCGCCTCGCTGAACCTGCTGATGGTCGAGCGGGTGGAACTGACGGCCTTGCGGCTGTTCGCCGAACCGCACAAGGGCACCCGTGGCGGCCCGAGCGACCTGCCGGCCGCGCCGGCCACCGGGGGCGGCACCCTGGTCGAGCTCAGCCACCCGATCGAGGCCGGCATGGTCACCTATCCGGGGCTGCCGGCGCCGGAGATCGTGCCGCACCTGACCCGCGAGGCCTCCCGCGAGCTGTACGCGCCGGGCACCGAGTTCGCGATGGACCGGATCAGCATGATCGGCAACACCGGCACCTACCTGGACAGCCCGTACCACCGCTACCCGGACGGGACGGACCTGGCCGGCCTGCCGCTGTCCGCGCTGGTCGACTTGCCCGCGGTGCTGGTGCGGACCGCCGGCAGCGGGATCCGAGCCGTCGACGTGGGCGCGCTGGCCGCCGTCGAGGCGCGCGACCGGGCGGTGCTGCTGCACACCGGCGGCGACCGGCACTGGGGCACCCCGGACTACGCCCGCGACGCGCCGTACCTCACCGAGGCCGGGGCCCGCTGGCTGGTCGAGCACGGTGCCCGGCTGGTCGGCATCGACGCGGTGAACATCGACGAGGCGGTCAGCGGCGGGCCACGGCCGGCGCACACCCTGCTGCTGGCGGCCGGCATCCCGATCGTGGAGCACCTCACCGGCCTGGACCAGCTGCCGCCCACCGGCGCGCGATTCACCGCCGCGCCGCCGCGCATCGCCGGGTTCGGCACCTTCCCGGTACGCGCCTACGCCTGGATCCCGGCCGGGATCAGCCGCCGGTAGTGAACCGTCGGCGCCGGGACCCAGGCGGTAGGGAGGGCACTGCGGAAGGCTAGCAGAATTCGAACACGCGTGCGATTATTTGCGGGTGCGTGAGAAGGCCTCGATCCTGCACGCCGACCTGGACTCCTTCTATGCCTCGGTCGAGCAGCGTGACGATCCCCGGCTGCGCGGCCGTCCGGTGGTCGTCGGCGGCGGCGTGGTGCTGGCCGCCAGCTACGAGGCCAAGGCGTTCGGCGTCCGGACCGCGATGAACGGCCGGCAGGCCCGGCAGCTGTGCCCGGACGCGGTCGTGGTGCCGCCCCGGATGGGCGCCTACTCGGCTGCCAGCAAGGCGGTGTTCGAGGTGTTTCGCGACACCACGCCGGTGGTGGAGCCGATGTCGATCGACGAGGCGTTCCTCGACGTCGGCGGCCTGCACCGGATCACCGGGTCGCCGACCGAGGTCGCGGTCCGGCTGCGGCAGCGGGTACGCGACGAGGTCGGCCTGCCGATCACCGTCGGGGTGGCCCGCACCAAGTTCCTAGCCAAGGTGGCCAGCGGGGTGGCCAAGCCCGACGGCCTGCTGGTGGTGCCGGCCGACGCCGAGCTGGCGTTCCTGCACCCGCTGCCGGTGGAACGGCTCTGGGGCGTCGGCCGGGTCACCGCCGAGAAGCTGCGTACCCGCGGCATCTGCACCGTCGCCGAACTCGCCGAGGTGGACGAGCGGTCGCTGCGGGCGATGCTGGGCGGGGCGTCCGGACGGCACCTGCATGCCCTCGCGCACAACCGGGACCCACGCCCGGTCACCGTCGGCCGGCGGCGGCACTCCATCGGCGCGCAGGCCGCGCTGGGCCGGCGCCGGCTGTCACCGGCCGAGCTGGACGGCCGGCTGATCGTGCTGGTGGACCGGGTCTGCCGGCGGCTGCGCACCGCCGGCCGGTTGTGCCGCACCGTGGTGCTGCGGCTGCGCTTCGACGACTTCAGCCGCGCTACCCGCTCGCACACGCTGCCCACCGCCACCGACGACACTGCCGTGCTGCTGGCAGCGCTGCGCCGGCTGCTGCAGGCCAACGCCGGCCTGGTGCGCGAGCAGGGCATCACCCTGATCGGGGTGACGCTGGCCAACCTGGACAACGCCGACGCCGTCCAGCTGGAGCTGCCGTTCACCCGGCGCAGCCCGCTGGAGCTGGACTCGGTGGTGGACCGGGTCCGCGACCGCTACGGCACGGCGGCGATCACCCGGGGCGTGCTGCTGCACGTCGACCCGGGCCTGACCGTCCCGCTGCTGCCGGACTAACCCCGCTCGCAGCCGATACCGTCGCCGTCCCGGTCGAGGTCGTAGGGGTCGCTGCCGGTCACGTAGACCGGGCCGTGCACGTAGCGCGGCCCGTTGCCGGTTCCGCTGCTGCAGTCGATGTCGCCGTAGCCGAGCGGGATGCACGGGCTGTAGCCCGGCTCGCAGCCGGACGCCTGGGCCGGCGGTTGGGCGGCAGCCGACCGGGACGCCTCAGCCGCTGCCGATCGGGACGCCTCAGCGGCGGCGGCCGACCGCGACGCAGCGGCGGCACTGGCTGCGGCAGCGGAGCGGGACGCGGATGCGCTGGCGGCAGACCGGGACGCGGCGGCAGAGCGCGATGCCGCGGCAGACCGGGACGCGGCCGCCGAGCTGGCCGCCGCGGCGGACCGGGAGGCTGCTGCCGCGGCGCTGGCGGCCGCCGAGCGGGATGCCTCTGCCGACGCCTGCTCGGCCGCCCGGCTGGCCGCGGCGACCGCCTCGGCCGATGCCGAGCTGCTCCCCGGGGCGCTCGACAACGGCGAGCCGGCGGGTGCCGCATGCAGCTTGGCCGGCCCGGACCGGTCGGCAGAGGAGGGCGCCTGGGGCAGGGCGAACAGGAGCAGCACGAAGGCGACCACGGCGCCGAGGATCCAGAACCGGATCGAGCGCCGGGCGGCCCAGGCCTGCATGCTGGAGAAAGTCACGGGAACAGTCCTTCGAAGACCTACTTATCGACAATGCAAAGTAACCGGACAGCGCAGCCCAGGCACGCGGCTTAACAAATTTGTTACACATCCCTCCACGAGCCAGGCGAGCGACGGCTGCCGCATCCCCACCCCGCGCGGGGCGGGAACCGCCGACCGGGGCTGATTCAATGGGCACTCCGCAACTCCCGAGAGCCGAAGGGATCGCCGGTGTCCGAGCGCTGGTACAAGGAAGCGGTCATCTACTGCGTCGAGGTCGACACCTTCGCCGACTCCAACGGTGACGGCTGCGGTGACCTGCCGGGCCTGATCAGCCGGCTGGACTACCTGGCCCGGCTCGGGGTGACCTGTATCTGGCTCAACCCGATCCATCCCTCGCCGCAGCGCGACGGCGGCTACGACATCAGCGACTACTACGGCGTCGACCCGCGGCTGGGCAGCCTCGGCGACTTCGTGGAGCTGGCCACCCAGGCCCGCTCGCGCGGCATCCGGCTGCTGCTCGACCTGGTGGTCAACCACACCTCCGACCAGCACCCGTGGTTCGTCTCCGCGCGCAGCGACCCGGACTCGCCGTTCCGCGACTTCTACGTCTGGAGCGCCGACGAGCCGCCGGACCGCCGGCAGGGCATCGTGTTCCCCGGCGAGCAGACCGAGACCTGGTCGTGGGACGAGGTCGCCAAGCTGTGGTACTACCACCGCTTCTACGACTTCCAGCCCGACCTGAACTGGGCGAACCCGGCGGTGCGTGCGGAGATCAAGAAGGTGATGGGCTTCTGGCTGCAGCTGGGCGCGTCCGGGTTCCGGATCGACGCCGCGCCGTTCGTGCTCGAGCAGATCAGCGCCGGGGTGGACCCGGGTCCGATGGACTGGGCCATCCTCGACGACTGGCGCCAGGACGTGCAGTGGCGCAACAGCGAGGCGGTGCTGCTGTGCGAGGCCAACGTGGGCCCCGAGGAACTGCCCAAGTACTGCTCGGCCGCCCCGGACGGCCCCAACGACCGGGCGCACATGATGTTCGCCTTCGCCCTCAACGCCCGGCTCTGGCTGGCGCTGGCCCGCTGCGACGCCGAGCCGCTGATCGAGGCGCTGGGCAGCCTGCCCAAGCTGGCGGCGATGGCCCAGTGGGCCACCTTCCTGCGCAACCACGACGAGCTCGACCTGAGCAAGCTGACCGACGAGCAGCGCGGCGACGTGTTCGCCGCCTTCGCGCCCAAGCCCGAGATGCGCCTGTACGGACGGGGCATCCGCCGCCGGCTGGCGTCGATGATGAACGGTGAGCAGCGCAGGATCCGGCTCGCCTACTCGCTGCAGTTCACCATGCCCGGCACCCCGGTGCTGCGCTACGGCGAGGAGATCGGAATGGGCGAGGAGCTGAAGCTGCCCGGCCGGCAGGCGATCCGCACCCCGATGCAGTGGGACGCCAGCCGCGGCGGCGGGTTCTCCACCGCCGGAGTGGACAAGCTCGTCCGGCCGCTGCCGGCCCGCGGCGCCTACACCGCCAAGCGGGTCAACGTGGAGGACCAGCGGACCGACCGGCAGTCGCTGCTGCGCTGGTTCGAGGAGATGATCCGGGTGCTGCGCGAGTGCCCGGAAGTCGGGGTGGGCCAGCCCAGCGTGCTCGACGCGGCGCTGCCCCGGTCGGTGCTGGTGCACCGCTACGACGCCCCCGAGGGCACCATCCTGCTGCTGCACAACCTCGCTGACTCGCCCGTCACGCTGGATCTCAGCAAGGCCGACCTGGGCATCGACCGGAAGGGCAAGAAGCCGTACGAGGTCTTCTCCGACGGCGAGTACGAACCGCCGGCGAGCAGCATGGCGCAGCTGCGGCTCAACGGCTGGGGGTACCGCTGGATCAGGCTGCGCCGTGGGGCGGCAGCCTGATCCAGCGGGCGGGGCCCAGCGGCCAGCGGCTGGACCCGCTGGCAGCCGGGCTCAGCGGCCGGAGGAGTGCTCAGCCGGCCGAGGCGGCCAGGCCGGCCTTGACTGCGGTGGCGATCCGGACCACCCGGCGGCCCTGGTAGGCGCCGGCCTCGCGTGCGGTGTCGTCCACCGGCAGGTCGCCCTGGCCGGCGACGTGGCTGGTGCCGTACGGGTTGCCGTCGGCGAACTTGACCGGGTCGGTGTAGCCGGGCGCGACCACGATGCCGCCGAAGTGGTGGATGGTGTTGTAGAGCGCCAGCAGGGTGGACTCCTGGCCGCCGTGCTTGGTCGAGGTCGCGGTGAACCCGCTGTAGACCTTGTCGGCGAGCAGGCCCTGCGCCCACAGCGGGCCCAGGGTGTCGAGGAACTGCTTGAGCTGCGAGGCGACGTTGCCGAACCGGGTCGGCGAGCCCAGGATCACCGCGTCGGCCCACAGAATGTCCTCGCCGCTGGCCACCGGCACGTCCTGCGTCTCGGCGGCGTGGCTGGCCCAGCCGGCGTTGGCGGCGATCGCCTCGGCCGGGGCGAGCTCGGCCACCTTGCGCAGCCGGACCTCGGCGCCGGCCTTCTCGGCTCCCTCGACGATGGACTTGGCCAGCTCGTACACGGTGCCGGTCGAGGAGTAGTAGATGACGGCGACCTTGGTGGGTTCGGACATGAAGACAACGCCTTTCGGGTGCGCGGGCAGGAAGTCGAACGTTCGCTTGAACGCTCAATCAACTCGGGAGAATTCCCCGCACCCGACGGGAAGGTGCCGGGCGGCTCAGCCGGCTGCCGGGTACCAGCGCGCCGTGCCGCGTACCCGCAGCCGGACCGCGGCGCCCCGGGCGGGGGCGTCGATGCCGGTGTGGCGCAGGCTGATCACGTCCGCCCCGGGCCCGTCCAGCCGGATTCGCACCATGGCGTCGTGGCCGTAGTAGTCGAGCCCGGTGACGGTGCCGGACACTCCCGCATCGTCCGCGCCGCCCGGCCCGCTGCTCAGCTCGATCTGTTCCGGCCGCAGCAGCACGCTGCCGGAGCCCGGCCGGGGAGCCGGCTGCTGGACCGGCACGCTGCCCAGCGCGCACTCGGCGACCGACCCGGCCAGCACGCCGGCCAGTACCACCGCGTCGCCGACGAACGCGGCGGTGTCGAGGTCCACCGGCTGCTCGTAGATCTGGCGCGGCGGCCCGATCTGGGTCAGCAGGCCGGCGCGCATCACTGCCACCTGGTCGGCGAAGGACAATGCCTCGGACTGGTCGTGGGTGACCAGCAGGGTGGTCACGCCGCGCTCGGCCAGCGCCGCGGCCACCGCTGCCCGGGTACTGGTCCGCAGCCCGGCGTCCAGCGCGCTGAACGGCTCGTCCAGCAGCACCAGCCCGGGCCGGGGAGCCACCGCCCGGGCCAGCGACACCCGTTGCTGCTGGCCGCCGGACAGCTGGTCGGGCCGGCGGCCGGCCAGCGCCGGGTCCAGGTTCACCAGTTCCAGCAGCTCGGCGATCCGGGCCCGGGACCGGCGCTCGGCCCGGGGCAGCCCGAAGGCGATGTTCTGTGCCACCGTCAGGTGCGGGAACAACGCCCCGTCCTGGGCGACGTAGCCGATGCCGCGCCGGTGCGGCGGCACCCACACCCCGGGCCCGCAGACCTGCCGGTTGCCGATGGCCACCGATCCCGGCGCCGGCCGCTCGAAGCCGGCGATCACCCGCAGCAGCGTGGTCTTGCCGCACCCGGACGGCCCCACGATGGCGGTGGTGGTGCCGTCGACGATGTCGAGGTCGATGCCCCGCAACACCTCCACCCGGCCGTAGGAGCTGTGCACCCCGCGGACCGTGAGCGCGCTCACCGCCCGGCCATCCGGTGCGACTGCACCAGCAGGAACCACGACACCGGCATCGACAGCACGATCATCAGCAGCGCGTACGGCGCCGCACCGGCGTAGTCGATCGCCGAGCTCGCCGACCAGAACTGGGTCGCCAGCGTCCGGGTGCCGGTCGGGGCCAGCAACAGGGTGGCGGTCAGCTCGGTGACCACCGCCATGAACACCAGCGCGGCGCCGGCGCCCAGCGCGGGGGCCAGCAGCGGCAGGGTGACCCGGCCGAACAGCCGCAGCGGCGAGCTGCCCAGCGCCTGGGCCGCCTCGTCCAGCTCGGGCGGGACCTGCTCGATGCCGGCCCGCAGGCTCACCATCGCCCGGGGCAGGAACAGCAGGGCGTAGGCGGTCACCAGCAGCAGGGTGCTCTGGTAGACGGGGCGGGCGTAGCGGATCGCCACCGTCACGAAGGCCAGCGCCACCACGATGCCGGGCATGGCACTGGCCAGGTAGGTGCAGCGCTCCAGCACCGTCGAGCCCCAGCTCCGGTGGCGCACCGCGAGCCAGGCCACCGGCAGCGCGACCGCGGCCGTCAGCACGGCGGCGTATCCCCCCAGGACCAGCGTGCTCAGCAGTGCCGGCAGCAGCTCCGGTGCCGTCCACAGCCCGCGGCCGCCGTGCGCCAGCCAGCGCGCGACGCTGACGAACGGCACCCCGATGGCCAGCGCGCAGACCGCCGCGCTCGCCAGCAGCGCCGGCCCGGTGGCCCGTTCCAGCCGTACCGGGCGGGCCGGCCGGGCGGCGCCGGAACCCAGCCGGGCGTAGCGGCCCCGGCCGCGCAGCAGCACCTCGACGGTGATCAGCAGCAGGCACAGGCTCACCAGCACCGCGGCCAGCATGGTCGCCGCCGCGCCGTTGAAGGTGGACTGGTACTGCTCCATGATCGCGGTGGTGAAGGTCGAGTACCGGATCATCTGCAGCGCGCCGTACTCGGCGAGCAGGTGCAGGCCGACCAGCAGCGCCCCGCCTCCGATCGCGACGCGCAACTGCGGCAGCACCACCCCGGCCAGCACCCGGGCCGGGGAGTGCCCGAGCGATCGGGCCGACTCCTCCAACGCCGGGTCCAGCCGCCGCAGCACCGCCGCCACCGGCAGGTACACGAACGGGAAGTAGGCAGCGGTGGTGATCAGCGCGGCGCCGCGCAGCCCCTCGATCGAGGGGTACAGCGAGACCCAGCCGTAGCTGGTGACGAAGGCCGGGACGGCCAGCGGCAGCGCGAACAGCACCGCCCACAGCCGGCGCAGCGGCAGGTCGGTCCGCTCCACCAGCCAGGCGGCCGACACCCCGAGCAGCACGCTGCCGGTGACCGTGCAGGCCACCAGGCCCAGCGTGTGCCGCAGCAGCTCGCCGACCCGGGGCCGCACCAGCAGGGCGTAGGCCTGGTCCCAGCCGGTGGCGACGGTCTGGGCCAGCACGTAGCCCAGCGGGACCAGCGAGAACACCGCCACCACGACGGCGGCCAGCAGCACCCCGGCCGGGGCCCGCCGGGACCTGCCGCGACCGCCGCCCGGCCGGCCGGCACGGGGCCGGGCAGCCGGGCGGGCGGCAGGGGTCAGGGTGGCGGGCACGGACGGATGCTAGAGAATGCCGGCCTCGGTCATCATGTCCACGACCTCGGGGCCGTTGAGCTTGGCCTCGTCGATGTCCGGCGCGCCCAGCTCGGACAGCGGCTTGAGCGCGGCGTTGGCGGCCACCCCGCTGCCCACCGGGTACTCGTACGACGTGCCGGTCTGCAGCACCTGCTGCCCGGCCTTGCCGGTGACGAACTTCAGGAACTGCTGGGCCTGCGCCGCGTGCTTGCTGGACTTGAGCACGCCACCGCCGGACAGGCTCACGAAGGCGCCGGGGTCCTGGTTGCCGAAGTAGTGCAGCTTGGTGTTCTTGCTGTTCTCCTTGGTCTTGGCCTGGTCGCCGGCCCAGTAGTAGTGGTAGATCACCCCGCCGTCCAGCTGGCCGGCGTTCACGGCCTTGAGCACCGCGCTGTTGCCCTTGTACGGCTCGGCGTTGGTCTTCATCTTTGCCAGCCACGCCTGGGTGGCCGCCGCCCCCTTGAGCTCGCGCATCGCGCTCACGATGGCCTGGAAGTCCGCGCCGGCCGGCGAGGCGCCCCACCGGCCCTTCCAGGAGTCGTCGGCCAGGTCCATCAGCGAGGCGGGCAGTTGCGCCTCGGTCAGCTTGCCGGTGTTGTAGACGAACACGGTCGAGCGGGCCGCGATGCCGACCCACTTGCCGGTGGACGGCTGGTACTGCGGCGGCACCTGGTCCAGCGTGGCGTCCTCGACGTCGGCGAACAGGCCGGCGTTCTCCACCACGGTCATCGCGGGGGAGTTCTCGGTGAGGAAGACGTCGGCGGGCGAGGCGCTGCCCTCCTGCTTGATCTGGTTGGCCATCTCGAAGTCGTCGCCGTTGCGCAGCACCACCTTGATGCCGGACTCCTTGGTGAAGGCGTCCGCCCAAGCCTGGGTCAGGGACTCGTGCTGGGCGTTGTAGACGGTGATCGTGCCGGAGCCCGCGCTCCCGCCGTCATCGGAGCCGGCGCCGCAGCCGGTTGCCAGCAGGGCGGTGGCAGCCACCGGGGCGATCAGCACCCATCGCTTGTTCGAACGCAACGTCAGTCAGCCTTTCCTGGGAGTTAGGTTAGGCATACCTTACATGGGCTGGTAGGCAGTCGAATTCTCGCTCCATGCGATCCGACCGCTTCCGCAGTGAGCCGTGGAACGGACCGGCCGGGCGAAGTTCGCGGGGATGTGCAACAAATCGTCTGCTCATGCGTCTTGCATGCAGAGCGCGCGCGACGACGCCACGAGGTGGGCCCTTGATGGACACGACGGCAGTCTGGCTGGCCGCCGACCAGCCGCCCGGCCCGGTGGACGACCGGCGCTTCGCCGCGCTCTACCGGGCCCAGTGGTGGCCGATGCTCCGGCTGGCCCAGGGCCTGGTCGACGACGTCAGCTCCGCCGAGGACGTGGTGCAGGACGCCTTCGCCGGGCTGTACCGCACCTGGAACTGCGCGAACCTGATCGCCGACAGCCAGGCGGCGGTCCGGTACCTGCGGGCCAGCGTGGTCAACGGCGCGCGGTCCACGCTGCGCCGGCGCCGGACGGTGCGGGCCTGGCTCGGCGGGTTGCGCGAGGCCGTCGAGCACGCGCCGGCGGCCGACGAGTCTTCGCTGCGGTCGGCCGAGCAGGAACTGGCCCGCCAGGCGCTGGCCGCGCTGCCCCGCCGGCAACGCGAGGTGCTGACCCTGCGGTTCCTCGTCGACCTCACCGATGCTGAGATCGCGGAGGCCACCGGCATGTCGCCGGCCCACGTCCGGTCCGCCGCCAGCCGGGGCATAGCCACCCTGCGCGCTCTCCGGGGAGAACTGTCGTGACCGACCTCGACACCACCATCAAGGAGCTGGTCAACTCCGCTGTCGACGCCGAGCTCGCCGGGCACCGGATGGTGCCCGAGTTCGACCGGCTGGCGCTCATCGAGCGGTCCAGGCCGGCAGGTGGCCTGCGGCAGTGGGCGCTGCCGGTGCTGGCGGCCTCGCTGGCAGCACTGCTGGCCGCCGGCATGATCCTGGCCATCACGATGAACCGGGAGCCCGGGCTGCGCCGGGCCCACGTCCCGGCGACCCCGTCGCCGTCCCGGTCGGCGCTGCCGACGGCGTCCTTTCCCGAGGCGAGGGGCGTTCCGGAGGCGGAGGACGTCGCCGGGGTGACTGTCGTGCCGGCAACGGCCGACGACGCCATCCTGTACGGGGATCCCCAGGATTATTACTATTTCTCACCCACGATCGCCGAGTACCCCAGTCCGGAGCCGGCCCCGGGCGAGCCGTTCGAGTTCACCGTGAAATACATCGCCGGACGGAACGCCCCTGAGGTGGCAGTGTTCTCCTCGGAACTTCGGGGGGTCAGCACCGGCGCCTGCCCCGGGCCCTTCCTGGCGCGCTCGGTGCACACCTATCTGCTGCACTGCCGGGCCGTCTACCGACCGGGTGGTGACGGTCAGCTCGTAATCTCCTATCACGCTGCCGGGTCCGAAGGCGGGCTCGCGCTGCCGCTGCAGGGATTCTCGGTGGCGCGGGACCGGGCAGCTACCCGGTTCGCCGAGGCGACGGCCGGCGTTCCGGAGGCCACCGAGGTGACCGGGGTGGCGGTCGGGCCGGCGTCGGCCGAGCATCCCGGCTACACCGGCCTGGGCGGGCCGGCCCGCGAGCTCGCCGGCACCACGGTGGTGCCGGGCCGCAGCTATCCGTTCACGGTGGACTACATCGTGGCCTCCGACGGCGATCCGGTGGCCATCCTGTCGGTGACGCTGGGCGACGTCGCCACCGGACGGTGCCCGAACCCCTTCCTGGTCCGGGCCGGGCACACCTACCGGATCTCCTGCCAGGTGACCTTCCGGACTCCGCAGGCCGGCCAGCTGGAGATTGCCAGCCAGTCGGTGATCGGCCGGCAGACCCAGACCTCGCCGCTGCTCGAGCCCAACCCCTGAGGCCGCCGGCTGCTCTAGGGGGCCGGGATGTCGGCGGCCCGCAGGGCCAGGGCCATGAACGCGTCGGCCCGGCGCTGGTCGCTGGTGCGGGGCGCGAAGCGGCCCCGGGCCATGGCATCGGCGTCCATCAGGATCAGCTCGGCCTCGACCCGCATCAGCGCCCGGACCAGCGGGCAGTTGGCGGGCAGGTTCATGCTCAGCCGCACCACACCGTCGGCGGCCGGGGTCAGCCGGGCTTCCACCAGCGCGTCGAGCAGGTCGTCGCGTCGCTCTCCGGCCACGAGGTCGGCGCCGTAGTCGTGCATGCCGGGGAGCCTAGGCCGACCGGCCTGCGGTGCGCAGCAAAGTGATGCTTTCGAAGCCCCGCCACCGGGTGAGTGCAGCCCGCCACCGGGTCAGTGCAGGCAGAACTCGTTGCCCTCCGGATCGGCCAGCGTGATCGCGTAGTGGTCCAGGCCGTCCTGGGCCAGCTCGGACAACCGCCGGGCGCCGGCCGCCTCCAGCCGGCGCGCCTCGGCCTGGATCCGGCGGCGCCGCTCGGCCAGTGGCACCTGGTGGCCGCCGCCGATCTCCAGGTCCAGGTGCAGCCGGTTCTTGATCTGCTTGGCCTCGGGAACCAGCTGGAACCAGATCCGCGGGCCCTGGCCGTCCGGGTCGACCACCGAGTCGCACAGGTCGTGGTCGGCGATCTCCTCCTCGGGCACCCCGATGCCGCGCAGGAACTCGTACCAGCTGTCGAAGCCGGCCGGTGGCGGCTCGGGCACGTAGCCGAGCACCTCGCACCAGAACCGCACCATCAGGACCGGGTCGTGGCAGTCGACGGTGACCTGGAATCGGGTGGCCATGGTGCTGGATCCTGCCCCATCCCGGACCGGCTCGCGTCCTTGCGAGGTACGGGCTCAGCTCTTGTCGATGTGCGCGCAGCTGGGCAGCCCGTAGCCGTTGAGGTAGGCCTGCACGACGTCGCTGTGGTCGGGCACTGCCGACAGGTCGCTGACGGCGGCCTGCACCGCGGCGTCGTCGTGGGCGTCCAGGGCCTGGAGCAGCGCCTGGCCGGCCGGCTTGAAGGCGTCGTAGTCGGCGCGCTCGGGGATCAGCCAGTTCTTCTCGAGCTGGGCGCGCTCGGCCGTCCGGGCGACCAGCGTCTGGGCGTGCGAGAGGTAGACCGGCATGATCCGCAGCACGCCGGTCACGTAGACCCGCATGGCGGCGTCGTCGGTCGGAGCGGGCAGCGCCTGCAGCTGGGCGTCGACCGCCGAGCACATCGCGTTGGCGTCGATCAGGAAGTCCGGCTTGGAGATCACGTCGCGGGGCGAGCCTGCCGAGGTGGAGGCGAAGGCGGGCGCGGACGGGCCGATGACGGCGCTGCTGGAGGCCGACGGGCTCGGGCTCGTGCCGGGACGCGCGGCCGGGGACGAGCCGCCGCAGCCGGTCAGGACGACGCCCAGCACCACTACCGGCGCGAGCCATCCGGCCGTTCTGGTCATGCGAGGTCTCCTGTCCGCGGGCAAGATCCCATTCTGCCCCTCGGCCCGCGGCAGCGGTCCACCGGCGGCAGCTCAGTCGGCAACCGGGCCGGCCAGGTCCCAGCCGGGCACGTTCATCTTCCGGTGGACGTCCCGGCGGTGCACCGGCTCGCCGCACTCGGCGCAGGTCCAGGACGCGTGCAGCACGTGGTCATGGTGCAGCAGGGTGATCGGTGGTGCCGAGTCGACGGCCCAGGCGTCGCCCCACTCCAGCAGCGCCTGCAGCACCGGGGCCAGCGCCCAGCCGGCGGGGGTGAGGTGGTAGTCCGAGCGGGGTGGCGACTGCTGGTACTGGCGCCGTTCGAGCACCCCGGCGTCCACCAGCACCTTGAGCCGGGCGGCCAGCCGATCGCGCGGCGCGCCGGTGTTGCGGGCGATCTCGCTGAAGCGCCGGTTGCCGAACATCACCTCGCGCACCGCCAGCAGCGACCACCGGTCCCCGACGAGCTCCAGCGCGGCGGCGGCCGAGCAGGGACGTCCGGGCAGGGCGGTCGGGTCGATGCGGGAGGTCGGAACGGCGGTCACACATTCAAGGTTGGCATATCAAACCGAGGACCGCTACTGTTCGGCTCATGTCAGTAGGGAAATCAAACCCAGGCGTTGCCGCCCGCGGTTACGTGATGGCCGTAGTGGTGACCGCGGTCTTCATGACCAACCTGGACCTCTGGATCGTCAACGTCGCGCTGCCGACCATCGGCACCGGCTTCTCCTCCGGTGGCCGGCCGCCGAGCCTGGCCGACCTGTCCTGGGTGCTCAACGGCTATGCGGTAGGACTGGCCGCCCTGCTGGTGGCCGCGGGCCGGCTCGGCGACCGGATCGGGCACCGCCGGGTCTTCCTCGCCGGCGTGGTGGTCTTCACGGTCAGTTCCGGGCTCTGCGCGCTGGCGCCCAACCTGCCGGTGCTGATCGCCGCCCGGGTGCTGCAGGCAGCCGGGGCGGCGGCGCAGCTGCCCACCTCGCTGGCGCTGCTGATGGTGGTGTTCCCGCCGGAGCGGCGGATGGCGGCCGCCCGGGCCTGGTCGGCGGTCGGCGCGCTGGCGGCCGCGGCCGGGCCGGTGATCGGCGGCCTGCTGGTGGTGCACAGCTGGCGCTGGGTGTTCCTGGTGAACCTGCCGGTGGGGCTGCTGTCGCTGCTGGCGGGGTTGCGGGTGCTGCCGCACCCGCCGGCCCGGGAGCGCGAGCCGTGGCCCGACCTGGCCGGGGCCGCGCTGGTCACGGTCGCGGTCGGCAGCCTCACCGGCGCGCTGGTGCAGGCCCCGGTCTGGGGCTGGTCGTCGGCCGCCACCCTGGCCCTGCTGGGGCTGGCGGCCGCCGCGACGGCGCTGTTCCTGCGCCGCAGCGCGGTGCACCGGTCACCGCTGTTCGAGCTGAGCCTGTTCCGGGTGCCGGGCTTCGGGCTGGCGAACACGGCCACCTTCGTGTTCGGGGCCGGCTTCTCGATCATGCTGCTGTCGGATGTGCTGTGGTGCCAGGAGATCTGGCACTACTCGCCGCTGCGCACCGGCCTTGCCCTGGCCCCGGGGCCGGCCATGGTGCCGGTGGTGACGCTGCTGTCCAGCCGGGCGGTGCGCCGTCGCGGCAGCGCCCCGGTGGTGGCGCTCGGCTCGGCGCTGTTCGCGGTGGCCATGCTGATACAGGCAGGCCGGCTGCACACCAGCCCGTCCTATCTGACCGGCCTGTTGCCCAGCATGCTGATCGGCGGTGCCGGGGTGGGCCTAGCGGTGAGCACCCTGATCGCCGCCGGGGTCACCGCGCTGCCGGCGCAGCGCTCGGCGACCGGCTCGGCGATGATCAACGCCGGCCGGCAGATCGCCAGCGCCGTCGGGGTGGCGTTGCTGGTCACCCTGGTCGGCGTGCACATCGACGCCGCCAGCCGGGACGAGTTCCGGCTGGCCTGGCTGGTCGCGGCCCTGCTCGGGGTGGTCACCGGGATGCTGGCGCTCGGGCTGCCCCGCCCGGGTGCCGCCGTCGCCGCCCCGACCGGCGTGGTCACTGCCCCGGTCGGCACGGTCGGCTCCCCGGCCGGCGCTCCGGTGGTCGGCGCTCCGGTGGCCGTACCCGGCCGGTCGGCTCCGGCCGGCCCGTCCGGGGCCTAAAATGGCAGCCATCATGACCGCCGCCGGATTCGCCCTGTTCGACACCGCGATCGGGTGCTGCGCGCTGGGCTGGACCGAGGCCGGGATCGTGGACGTGAACCTGCCGGATGCCAGCCCCGACGCCACCCGCCGCCGGATCGCCCGCCGGCTGGCCGGCAGTCGCGAGCAGCCGCCACCGCCGGCGGTCCAGCAGGTGATCGAACGGATCGTCGCGCTGTTCGACGGCTCGAAGGACGATCTTGCCGACGTCGAGCTCGACCTGTCCGGGGTGCCCGACTTCCACCGCGAGGTCTACCGGGTGACCCGTGGCATCCAGCCCGGGACCACGCTGACCTACGGGGCGATCGCCGCCGAGCTGCAGCAGCCGGGCGCGGCCCGGGCGGTCGGCCGGGCGCTGGGACACAACCCGTGCCCGATCATCGTGCCGTGCCACCGGGTGCTGGCCGCCGACGGCTCCATGCACGGCTTCTCGGCGCACGGCGGGGTGGCGGCCAAGCGCCGGATGCTGCAGCTGGAAGGCGCGCTGCCACCCGACGAGCCGACCCTGTTCTGAGCATCCGGGCCACCCCGTCGCGGGCCGGCCGCCCGTAGTCTGGGGCGATGGCGAGCCGGTTGCTGTTGATCTGCGGAAGCGTCCGGGCCGGTTCCAGCAACGCGGCGGTGCTGCGGACCGCCGGCCTGCTGGCGCCGGACGACGTGGCGGTGTCCAGTTACGACGAGCTGGCCGAGCTGCCGCACTTCAACCCCGACGACGACGGCGAGCACCTGCCGGCCGCGGTGGCCCGGTTGCGCCACCAGCTGGGCGAGGCGGACGCGCTGCTGTTCAGCACCCCCGAGTACGCCGGCGCCCTGCCGGGGTCGTTGAAGAACCTGCTGGACTGGTCGGTCGGCGGTGGCGAGATGTCCGGCAAGCCGGTGGGGTGGATTAACTGCGCGTGGGGCGGTCCGACCAGGGCGGCCGGTGCCTACGCAGAGCTCCGCACGGTGCTGACCTACACCGACTCGGTGATCGTGGAGCCGGCCTGCGTGCAGGTGCCGGTGACCCGCGCCGAGATCGGCCCGGACGGCCTGGTCACCGATCCCGCGGCCCGGGACCGGCTGGCCGCGGCGGTGGCGGCGCTGGTCACCGCCGGCCAGGCGAGCTGACGCTGGTCACAGCTGGCTGACCAGGCGCGGGACGCCGGGCCCTGCCGCCGCCGGATCGGTCACCGCCGCCCCGGCGGCCGCCGCCCAGGCCAGCAGGCCGGGCACGTCGATGCGGTGCGGCGCCCCGTCCCGGTAGCCGGTGAGGTTGCCCGCCCCACGGGCCAGCAGCGCGGCGGCCCCGGTCCGGTTGCCCCGGGCGGCGTGGGTCAGCCCCACCGCGAGCTGGGCGAGCCCCCGCCACAGGTCCCGCTCGGCGGCCGGGGCGGCCTTCCAGGCGTCCTCCAGCACCTCGTGCGCTTCGAACGGCCGGCCGGCGTCGAGCAGCCGCTGGGCCTGCTCCAGGGACTCCTCCGCGGTGCCGGCCGGTGCCGCGACGGCCGGGGGCACGCCGGCGCTGCCGTAGTCGAGCGGCCGGCCGAGCGCGTCCCGCGGACGGGCGTTGCGGGGCCGGCCGCCGGCATCCCGGTCCCGCTCGGAACGGGACGGCCCGGTGCTCATACCTGCAGATCGTGGCATTGGCGCACCAGCCGGCGCCACCACCCCTCAGCAAAGTCGATGCCCGGTAACCACGATCTCACCAGGCGCAGGAATCTGTCCGGATATGGCAGGTTTGCGGCGCGTTACCCGGGCAACCGGGCATGGTCGAACTCATATCTGAGATATCGTTCGGGCATGGTCGATGACGTAAGCGCCGCCAAGGACTACGCCCGCCGGATCGGGTCGCTGATCCGCGACTCGCGCCGCAACCGCGGCTGGACGCAGGCGCAGCTGGCCGAGTCCCTGGGCACCTCGCAGAGCGCGATCAACCGCATCGAGCAGGGCAACCAGAACCTCAGCCTGGAGCTGCTGACCCGGATCAGCGAGGCGCTGGAGTCCGAGATCGTCTCGATCGGCCGGTCCCGCCCGCCGCACCTGCGGGTGCAGGGCGGCCGGCGGCTGTCGGGCAGCATCGAGGTCAAGACCAGCAAGAACGCCGGGGTCGCCCTACTGTGTGCCTCGCTGCTCAACCAGGGCCGGACGGTGCTGCGCAAGGTGGCCCGGATCGAGGAGGTGAACCGGATCCTCGAGGTGCTCACCAGCATCGGCGTGCGCACCCGGTGGCTCAACGCCGACAACGACCTCGAGATCGTGCCGCCGGAGCGGCTGAACCTGGCCGGCATGGATCTGGACGCGGCCCGCCGGACCCGCAGCATCATCATGTTCCTGGCCCCGCTGATGCACCACGAGCAGACCTTCGAACTGCCCTACGCCGGCGGCTGCGCGCTGGGCACCCGCACCGTCGAGCCGCACATGACCGCGCTGCGGCCCTTCGGCCTGCAGGTCGAGGCGGCCGCCGGCGCCTACCACGTCCAGGTGGACCCGTCGGTGTCGCCGGCCCGGCCGATCGTGCTGACCGAACGCGGCGACACGGTTACCGAGAACGCCCTGATGGCTGCCGCCCGCCGGGCCGGGGTGACCGTGATCCGCAACGCCAGCCCGAACTACATGGTGCAGGACCTGTGCTTCTTCCTCACCGAGCTCGGGGTGCGGGTGGACGGCATCGGCACCACCACCCTCACCGTGCACGGGGTGCCGGAGATCCGCCGCGACGTGGACTACGCCCCGTCGGAGGACCCGATCGAGGCGATGAGCCTGGTGACCGCCGCGATCGTGACCTCCTCCGAGATCACCGTCAACCGGGTGCCGATCGAGTTCCTCGAGATCGAGCTGGCCCTGCTGGAGGAGATGGGCCTGCGCTACCTGCGCAGCCCCGAGTACCCCGCGGCCAACGGCCGGACCCGGCTGGTCGACCTGACGGTGCTGCCGTCGGAGCTGCACGCCCCGCTGGACAAGATCCACCCGATGCCGTTCCCGGGCCTGAACATCGACAACCTGCCGTTCTTCGCGCTGATCGCCGCCACCGCCCAGGGCTCCACCCTGATCCACGACTGGGTCTATGACAACCGGGCGCTCTACCTGACCGAGCTCACCAAGCTGGGCGCCAAGGTGACCCTGATGGACCCGCACCGGATCTACGTCGAGGGGCCCACCCACTGGTCGGGCACCGAGGTGATCTGCCCGCCGGCGCTGCGGCCGGCCGTGGTGGTGCTGCTGGCGATGCTGGCGGCCAAGGGCACCTCGCTGCTGCGCAACGTCTACGTCATCGACCGGGGCTACGAGCAGCTGGCCGAGCGGCTGAACCTGCTCGGCGCCAGCATCTCGCCGTTCCGCGACTCCTGAGCACCCGCTGACCTCCCGCCGGGCGATGCGGACATCGCCTGGCGGGCGTCCCGCCGAAACGCTGGAGGGCTCATTCCGGCGGGACGCCCTGGTTCAGGAAGCGATCTTGATGGTGGCGCTGTTGTTCTCCTCGCCGCAGAAGTAGGACGCGCACCCGTCGATGCTGGCGGTGACGTAGGCGGTGCCCTTGCTGAACACCGTGGCCGAACCGGCCGGCACCGTCACGGTGCTCTGCTGGCGCGAGCCGGTGCACCCGACGGTGACGTACTGGGTGCCGCTGGCCACCTTCTTGCCGACCCGTTCGGTGACCTGGACCCGCACGTAGGCCTGGCCGCTGGTGCAGGTGGTGGTGATCGGGACCGTGACGGCGGCGCCTCGGGCCACCAGGTGCGCCGGCGACTGGATCGAGATGTCGAGGAACAGCGGCGGTGAGGAGTAGGCCACCGCCGGGGAGGTGGGGCTGAGCAGGGCCACGCCGCCGCCGGCCAGCAGGGCGGTGGCCCCCGCACCGATCTTGAGCAGGGCAGTATTGATCATGGGAATGCCTTTCTGGATAAGAAGATCAGGAGGTTGGACTGCTATCGCGCGGCCGGAAAGCCGGCTCGGCGCAACCGACCAGGGCTGCTGCAGTCAGCACGATGGCCGGAAAGTGCCCGGTGAAGTCGAACAGGGCCGAGGTGCACAGCACCGCCAGGCCGGCGATCGCCGCCGCGGCTGCCTCGCCGCCGGCCGAGCGTGGCCGGCACCGCCCGAGCACCCGCAGGAGCGCTGCCAGGCAGGCCAGCAGCAGTACCAGCCCGATCGTCCCCAGCTCGGCCAGTACCTGCAGGTATTCGTTGTGCGCGTAAGCGAAAACCAACACGCCGCCGTGCGGGTCGGACCAGCTGAAGGTGCGCAGCCCGGGGCCGGCGCCGATGACTGGATGGCGGGCGATGACGTCGGTCACCGCCTGCCAGGCGGCGACCCGGTCGGCCGAGGACAGCGTGAGCCGGGCCTGCCGCAGCGAAGACAGCACCGACCCGGCGCCGGTGGCTGCCAGCAGGGCGCCGGTCAGCGAGACGGCCAGGCAGCCGAGGAATGCCAACGGTAGACGGGCCATTCTCGATCGCAGCCAATGCCATGCGAGCGGTGCCCAGCCGCCGGTGACCAGCCCGGCGGCCAGCGTGCCGGCGGCCAGCCCCGGGTGCGGCGCGGCGGTGGCTGCCAGCCCGGGCAGCAGGCCGGCCAGGGCCAGCGCCGCGCCCAGCACCGGTGCCCACAGCGCGGCCAGCACCCGCCGGGGCCCGAGCAACGCGGCCAGCGCCGCCAGGCCGGCCGCGGTGGCGAGCAGGCCGCCCCGGCTGAGCGTGGCACCCAGGCCGACCAGCAGGGCGGTGCCGGCCAGCGCCGTCGGCCAGTGCGCCGATCCGTTCCGGACCTGCCGGGTAACGGTGCCGACCAGCAGCACCGCCAGGAACGCCGCGGCGGCATTGGGATAACCGAGCGTGCCCATGGCACGCCAGAGGCCCTGGCCGGTCAGCGCGAACGCCGGGGAGTGGCTGGCCACCCCGTACCAGCCCAGCAGGCCGGTCAGGCAGCCCAACATTGCCACGGCGGTGCTGAGCCGGGCGCGATGGTCGGAGTCCAGCCACCGGCACAGCGCGATCACCGCGCCGGCCGCGACCACCAGCAGCGCCGGCCGCACGCCCGAACCCGGGGCGCCGTGCAGCCAGCCGTCCAGCAAAGCCCAGCCGGCGCAGGCAAATCCGGTCACCGCCGGCACCGACCAGGTCCTGGGCACCGGCCGGGCTGCCGACCACATCGCGACCGCGACGGCGGCGGCCAGGGCCAGCCCCAGCACCCGCTGGGCGCCGGCGTAGAAACCGCCCTGGTCCAGCACCGCTCCGGCCAGAGCGGCCAGCAGCAACCAGGTCACCGTCTCGCCGCGCCGCAGTCGAGCGTCCGGTCTGGCCTGCTCGGCCGTAACGGACACCTGCTCGACTGACAACTGCTGGCCTGACGACATGGCCGATCCCCCGTGCTGCCCGCTCCGGTCGGTGCGCTGCGAACAAGACAGAAGAGTCCGGACGGACCCCCGGCGTTGCTCCCGCGGGCAGAGTGTTACCTAGTCGTAATGCATATTTATCGCACCGGCCGCGGCCGGCCGCCGCAGGGGATGGTTCGCGTCCGCGAGGCATCGGTGACAGGATCTGTCCCGTGCTGCTGCCGATGTCACCGACGGACTCGGTGTTCCTGGCCGTGGAGTCGGCGCAGACGCCGATGCACGTCGGTGGCCTGGAACTGTTCGAACCGCCCGCCGACCTCTCCAGCCCCGCCGAGCTGTTCGAGCGGCTCAGCACCGGCTGTGCCGAGGACGTCGCCCCGCTGTTCCGCAAGCGCGCCCGCCGCTCGCTCGGCACCGCCGGCCAGTGGGCCTGGGAGGAGGACCGGCAGTTCGACCTGCGCCACCACGTCCGGCACAACTCGCTGCCCCAGCCCGGCCGGGTGCTGGAACTGCTGGCGCTGTGCTCGCGGCTGCACAGCACCCTGCTGGACCGGGAGCGGCCGCTGTGGGAGCTGCACTTCATCGAGGGGCTCGCCGACGGCCGGTTCGCGCTCTACCTCAAGGTGCACCACGCGCTGCTGGACGGCGTCTCGGCGCAGCGGCTGCTGCAGCGGGTGCTCACCAAGGACCCGGCGGCCCGCGACCTGCCGCCGCCGTGGGCCAACCGGCCGGTGGCCAAGCCCGCCGCCGCGACCCCGAAGCCGGCCGCCGACCCGCCGCCGACCCCGGAGGAGGTGGTGGCCAACCTGCTGCGCACCGCCCGGGACGTCGCCACCGACGTGGCCGGTATCCCGGCGGCGCTGGTGCGCACCCTCAACCGCAGCCTGCAGGCGCAGAGCGCGCCGATCTCGTTCGCCGCGCCGCGCTCGATGTTCAACGTCCCGATCTCCGGCTCGCGCCGGTTCGCCGCCCAGTCCTGGCCGATGGAGCGCATCACCCGGATTCGCCGCCGGGCCGGCTGCACCGTCAACGACGTGGTGCTCGCCGCCTGCTCCGGGGCGTTGCGGTCCTACCTGCTGAGCTTCGACGCGCTGCCCGACACCTCGCTGATCGCGATGGTGCCGGTCGCGCTGCAGGTCCGTGACCGCAACCGGGAGTCCGGCAACGCCGTCGGCGCGGTGATGTGCACCCTGGGCACCCAGCTCGCCGACCCGGCCGAGCGGCTGCGCACCGTGCGGCGCTCGATGAAGGAGGGCAAGCAGGCGCTGGCCGGGCTGACCCCGCTGCAGATCGTCGCGATGACCGGGCTGGGGATGAGCCCGCTGATGTTGCAGTCGCTGCCCGGCTATGCCGAGCTGGCCCGCCCGCCGTTCAACCTGATCATCTCCAACGTGCCCGGCCCGCGCACGCCGCTCTACCTCAACGGCGCCCGGCTGGACGGCATCTACCCGCTGTCCATTCCCTACCACGGGCAGGCGCTGAACATCACCTGCACCAGCTACGCCGACGAGCTGTCCTTCGGCCTGACCGGCTGCCGGCGTACCGTGCCGCACCTGCAGCGGATGCTGGGCTACCTCGACGACGAGGTGACCGCGCTGGAGCAGGCCGTCGGCTGACGGCCTACCGGTCCGCCGGGCTGCCGGCCTCGTCCGGCTCGGGATCGGTGGGCAGCCGGGACCAGACCTGGGTGTCCACCCGCATGCCCTGCTTGAAGTAGCTGGAGCGCAGCACCCCTTCCAGGGTGTAGCCGGCCCGGACGGCCACCCGCTGGGATGCGACGTTGGCGACGTCGATCGCCAGGGTGGCGCGCAGGATGCCGTGCTCGGTGAAGGCCCAGGTGGTGAGCTGGCGCAGCATCTCGCTGGCCACCCCGCGGCCCCGGGCGGCCGTTGCGACCATGTAGCCCAGTTCCGACTCCAGCGACTCGCGGTCCAGGTGCGGGGCCAGCGCGACACCGAGGAAGGTGCCGTCGGAGTCGACCGCCGCGAACGCCTCGCCGCGGCCCTCCTCCCGGGCGGTGCGGTAGCGGGCGATCCAGTCGGCGGCGTAGCCCGGCACCGGCGGGTCGGGCAGCCGGGTGAAGCGCAGCACCTCCGCATCGGCGAGCAACTTCTCGAGGTCGGCCTGGTGGGCCTCGGTCAGCGGTTCCAGGCGGAGCTTGGTCACGCCCGGCATTGTGTCCCATCGGGTGTCCGGTCGCCGATGAAGCCGGCCAACAGCGCGGCGAACCGCTCCGGCTCGGCCAGGTGCGGAAAGTGCCCGGCGCGCTGGAAGATCTCGACCCGGCAGCCGGGAAAGCCGGTCTGGGCGGTGACGGCGTGCCAGGACGGAATGATCCGGTCCTTCGCACCCCAGACCAGCAGGGTCGGCACGGCAGTGGTCATCGGCAGGTGGCCCCAGGCGGTCACGGTCTGCCCACCCGGATCGATCACCGAGCGGACCGTGGCCAGAAAGGCCCGCCGGCCCTCCGCGTCCAGGTCGCCGAGCCCCCGCCAGGCCTCGGCCAGGTCCGTGCCGGGCCGGATGCCCAGCCGGCTCAGGCCGGCCGCGACCGAGGCGGCCTGCCGGTGCAGCCAGCCTGAGGCGATCACCGGCAGCACCAGCTCGGCGCCGGGCAGCGCGGCGGCCCGCAGCAGCGGGCTCAACTCGCGCCCCAGGCCGCCGCTGCTGACCAGCACCAGCCGGTCGACCCGGTCCGGGAACAGGTAGCAGAACTGCATCGCGATGCCGCCGCCGAGCGAATGCCCGACCAGCGTCACCCGGTCCACCCCCAGCCGGTCGAGCAGGTCGCGCAGCGTGGCGGCGTGCGCGCCCAGGGAGTAGTCGCCGATCGGCTTGGCCGAGGCGCCGTGCCCGAACAGGTCCGGCGCGATCAGCCGGCGGTCGGCTGCGAGGGCGTGCATCAGCTGCGCCCAGTGCCGGTGCGAGCCGAGCAGGCCGTGTACGAACAGCACCGCCGGGCCGGCGCCGACGTCGGCATAGCTGAGCGGCTGGCCGTGCAGTTGCAGGGTGCGGGGCAGCACAGAGGTCATGTCGTCCCTTCTTCCAGGACTATGTTACTGATGCGTAACCTACGGTAGCGTAAGTTTCGAGCCGGGGCTGCGGCCGTGGCGCGGGCCGCCGGACAGCCGTTCCCGAGGCCCGCCGATGGGAGCGACCGGCCGGCAGGTCCTGTCGGTGGCTACATCTACTATCGGGCCCATGCCCAGCATCGACGCCGCATTCCTCGCCCTGCCCGCCGCCACGCTGGCCGACGCCGCGCTGAGCCGGGCCCGCGAGCTCGGTGCCGCGCATGCCGACTTCCGGCTCGAGCGCAACCGCAGGGCCACGCTGCGGCTGCGCGACGGCCAGCTCGACGCCAGCACCGACGACGAGGAGCTGGGCCTGGCGGTCCGGGTGGTGCACGAGGGCGCCTGGGGGTTCGCCAGCGGCATCGACCGGACTCCGGAGGCCGCGGCCCGGCTGGCCGAGCAGGCCGTCGCCACCGCCAAGCTCAGCCGGGTGCTCAGCTCCGATCCGGTGGAGCTGGCCGGCGAACCGGCGCACGCCGACGCGACCTGGGTGTCGGCCTATGACCTCAACCCCTTCGAGGTGCCGGCCGCCGTCCGGCTGGCCAGGCTCTCGGAACTGTCCGAGGTGCTGCGCGGCGCGGCCGGGGTCGACCACGTCGACGCCCAGCTGATCCAGGTGCTGGAGAACAAGTACTACGCCGACACCGCCGGCACCGTGACCACCCAGCAACGGGTGCGGGTGCACCCGGAGTTCACCGCGGTCTCCGTCGACCGGACCAACGGCGGGTTCTCCTCGATGCGCAGCCTCGCGCCACCGGCCGGCCGCGGCTGGGAGTACCTGACCGGCACCGGCTGGGACTTCGACGCCGAACTGGCCGAGCTGCCCGAGCTGCTCGCCGAGCACGTCGCGGCGCCGTCGGTGCAGGCCGGCCGCTACGACCTGGTGATCCACCCGTCCAACCTGTGGCTGACCATCCACGAGTCGATCGGCCATGCCACCGAGCTCGACCGGGCGCTGGGCTACGAGGCGGCCTACGCCGGCACCTCGTTCGCCACCTTCGACAAGCTCGGCAGCCTGCGCTACGGCAGCGAGGTCATGAACGTGACCGGCGACCGCACCGTCGAACACGGCCTGTCCAGCATCGGCTACGACGACGAGGGGGTGGCCACCACCAGCTTCGACATCGTCTCCGACGGCGTGCTGGTCGGCTACCAGCTCAACCGGCAGATGGCGGCGGCCAAGGGACTGGGCCGGTCCAACGGCTGCGCCTACGCCGACTCCCCGGGCCACATTCCGCTGCAGCGGATGGCCAACGTGTCCCTGCAACCGAGCCCGGACGCCCGCTCGATCGACGACCTGATCGGCGGCGTGGAACACGGCATCTACGTGCTCGGCGACAAGTCCTGGTCGATCGACATGCAGCGCTACAACTTCCAGTTCACCGGCCAGCGGTTCTACCGGATCGTCAACGGCCAGCTGGCCGGTCAGGTGCGCGATGTCGCCTACCAGGCCACCACCACCGACTTCTGGGGATCGATGGCGGCGGTCGGCGGCCCGGAGACGTACGTGCTGGGCGGTGCCTTCAACTGCGGCAAGGGCCAGCCCGGCCAGGTGGCGGCGGTCTCGCACGGCTGCCCGGCTGCGCTGTTCGAGAATGTCAACGTCCTCAACACCGTGACCGAAGGCGGCCGATGATGACCAGCACCACCACCACCACCGGCGTCCGGATCCAGGACCTGGTCGAGCAGGCGCTGGCGCTGTCCACCGCGTCCGGGTGCCTGGTGCTCGGCGAGGAGCTGACCACCGCGAACCTGCGCTGGGCCGGCAACAGCCTCACCACCAACGGCCAGGCGCATTCCCGCAAGCTCGTCGTGATCTCCATCGTGGAGGGCGAGCAGGGCGTCTCGTCCGGGGTGGTGTCGCGGGCGGTGACCGGTCCCGACGACCTGCCCGCCCTGGTGGCCGCCAGCGAGGAGGCCGCCCGGTCGGCCTCGCCCGCCGATGACGTCTCGCCGCTGATCGAGCCGTACGAGAGCTCCGACGACTGGGACGCACCCGCGGCGAACACCGGCATCGAGGTGTTCGAGGGCTTCGCGCCGGCGCTGGGCCGGGCCTTCGCCGAGGCAGAGAAGGCCGACCGGTTGCTCTACGGCTTCGCCGAGCAGTTGACGTCCTCGCTCTTCCTGGCCTCCTCGACCGGGCTGCGCCGTCGCCACGACCAGCCGACCGGCCGGCTGGAGCTCAACGCCAAGTCCCGCGACCTGACCCGTACCGCCTGGGCCGGCGCGCAGACCCGGGACTGGACCGACATCGACGTCGAGGCGATGGCCGCCGACCTGGGCACCCGGCTGGACTGGGCGGCCACCCGGATCGACCTGCCGGCCGGCCGGTACGAGACGCTGCTGCCGCCCTCGGCGGTCGCCGACCTGATGATTTACCTGTACTGGACCGCCACCGCCCGCGACGCCGAAGAGGGCCGCAGCGTCTTCGCCGCCGGCGAGGGCCGCAGCCGGATCGGCGAGACCCTGTCGCAGCTGGGCATCACGCTGCGCTCCGACCCCGCCGAGCCCGGCATGGCGGCAGTGCCGTTCCAGCTGGTCGTCGAGGGCGGCGAGCAGTCGATCTTCGACAACGGAGCCCCGGTGCCGGCCACCCGCTGGATCGACAACGGCGTGCTGGCGAACCTGCAGCGCACCCGCAACTGGGCGGCGCGTACCGGCCAGCCGTTCGTGCCCTTCGTCGACAACCTGATCATGACCGGGCCCGAGAGCGGCGCCGGGAGCGCCAAGAGCCTCGCCGAGATGATCGCCGGCACCGAGCGCGGCCTGCTGCTTACCTGCCTGTGGTACATCCGCACCGTCGATCCGCAGACCCTGCTGGTGACCGGCCTGACGCGGGACGGCGTCTACCTGATCGAGAACGGCGAAGTGCGCGGCGTGGTCAACAACTTCCGGTTCAACGAGTCGCCGGTGGACCTGCTCGGCCGGATCACCGAGGTTGGCCGAACCGAGCGGACGCTGCCCCGGGAGTGGAGCGACTACTTCACCCGGACGGCCATGCCCACCCTGCGGGTTGCGGACTTCAACTTCTCCACTGTGAGCCAGGCCTCATAGGCCCCGGTGTGAGCTAGGCCATTCGGGTTCGCGACCACGTTCCGAGAAGCCCGGTATACCGCGAATATCCGGCTCGCTTTATCCGGTTCTGCGCTGTTGTGACCGGGGCCGCAAGCTTCGGACGGGCTTGTAAGCGCTGCCGCTCGTTACGCTTTGATCACTGCCCGCCAGGACCGGAGCGCGAATCCGTCGCCCGTCCCGCGGCACCCCGCCAGTCACCGTCGACTGACAAGGAGTTCTGATCATGACGAGCACCGCCGTCCGGCTCGATACCGCCCCCACCGACCACGCCAGCCTGCTGCGCTGGGTGCGTGAAACCGCTGAACTGACCGAGCCCGACGACATCGTGTGGTGCGACGGTTCGGAGGCGGAATGGAACCGGCTCACCGAGCAGCTGGTCGCCGCCGGCACCCTGGTCCGGCTGAACGACGCCAAGAAGCCGAACTCGTTCTACTGCGCCTCCGACCCGTCCGACGTCGCCCGGGTCGAGGACCGGACCTTCATCTGCTCCCAGGATCCCGACGACTGCGGTCCCACCAACAACTGGATGGACCCCAGCGACATGAAGGCGCTGCTGACCGAGCGGTTCCGCGGCTCGATGCGCGGCCGCACCATGTACGTCATCCCGTACTGCATGGGCCCGCTGGGTGCCGACAAGCCGATGCTCGGCGCCGAGATCACCGACTCGGCCTACGTGGTCATCTCGATGCACATCATGACCCGAATGGGCCGCCAGGCCCTGGACCTGTTCGTCAAGGACGGCGTGGAGCAGCCCTACGTCGCCGGCCTGCACTCCCTCGGCGCCCCGCTGGCACCCGGCCAGGCCGACGTGGTCTGGCCCTGCAACGACACCAAGTACATCGTGCATTTCCCCGAGGAGCGGTTGATCTGGTCCTACGGATCGGGATACGGGGGAAACGCGCTGCTCGGCAAGAAGTGCCACTCGCTGCGGATCGCCTCCGCCCAGGCCCGGGACGAGGGCTGGCTGGCCGAGCACATGCTGATCCTCAAGCTCACCAGCCCGCAGCAGAAGCCGTACTTCATCGCCGCGGCGTTCCCGTCGGCGTGCGGCAAGACCAACCTGGCGATGCTGCAGCCCAGCCTGCCCGGCTGGAAGGTCGAGACGGTCGGCGACGACATCGCCTGGATCCGGTTCGGCGAGGACGGCCGGATGTACGCGGTCAATCCCGAGAACGGCTTCTTCGGGGTGGCGCCGGGCACCGACTGGCACACCAACCCCAACGCGATGCGCACCATCGCCAAGGGCAACTCGCTGTTCACCAACGTCGCGCTCACCGACGACGGCGACGTGTGGTGGGACGGCATGGGCGAGCCGCCGGCGCATCTGACCGACTGGAAGGGCCGGGACTGGGAGCCGGGTTCGACGGAGAAGGCCGCGCACCCCAACTCCCGCTACTGCACCCCGCTGCACCAGTGCGAGACCAAGGCGCCGGAGTGGAACGACCCGCGCGGCGTGCCGCTCGACGCGATCTTCTTCGGTGGCCGCCGCAAGGACACCGTGCCGCTGGTGGCCGAGGCGCACGACTGGCAGCACGGGGTGTTCCTCGGCTCCACCCTGTCCTCGGAGACCACCGCCGCCGCCACCGGCAAGGTCGGCGTGGTGCGCCGCGACCCGATGGCGATGCTGCCGTTCATGGGCTACCACGCCGGTGACTACCTGGCGCACTGGATCGAGGTCGGCAAGAGCGGCGACGCCGGCAAGCTGCCCCGGATCTTCTACGTGAACTGGTTCCGCCGGGACGCCGACGGGGCGTTCCTGTGGCCGGGCTTCGGGGAGAACATCCGGGTGCTGAAGTGGGCCATCGAGCGGATCGAGGGCCGGGCCGACGCGGTGGACACTCCGATCGGCTGGGTGCCCACCCCGGACGCGCTGGACACCGAGGGCCTCGAGCTCACCCCGGAGCAGCTCAACCAGGCGCTGGCCGTCGAGGCCGAGGAGTGGCGCGCGGAGATCCCGCTGATCGAGGAATGGTTCGCCAAGATCGGCGAGAAGGTGCCGTCCTCGCTGCACGACGAGCTGGCCTCGCTCAAGCTCCGGCTGAGCTGAGCCGGCGGGTACCCAGACACACGACGACGCCCGAGGAGTTCGTACTCCTCGGGCGTCGCTGTCTGTCCGGCAGGACTGCGCCGTTCTCAGGGGCGCTGCGGGAAGATGCCCTGCAACGCGATGATGAAGGTGATCGTCAGGTACGGCGGCATGTTGTTGTGCGGCTGGCTGCCACCGGTCGGCAGCACCGTCTGCGGAGCCATCATCAGGTTGGGTGCCTGCGTCGAGTAGATGTTCAGGCCCACCCGGCCACTCAACGACTGGGCCCAGGTGGCGTTGGCCGGGCTGGTCTCGGTGCCCGCATCGCTGACGCCCAGCGCGGTGTGGGTGTGCAGCGGCATCTCCGACTGGATCAGGGTGACGTAGGGGCTGCCGCCGATCTCACCGAGATAGCGCGGTGACAAGCCGGGCCCCTGCCCCTGCTGCATCGGGGTGCTGCCCTGCAGGTTGGGCAGGCCGAAGGTGACCCTGCCGTCACCACCGTAGGTGGTGCCCAGCAGGGAGAACAGTGCGGTGTTCTGCGAGATCGACATGAGCTGGCCGTTGCACAGTGCCCAGCCCGTGGGTGCGAAGTTGCCGCCGAACATCCGGATCTCGGCGAGGTAAGGATCGGTCACGGTATGCGCTCCGTAGCTAGTTCCGGCTCGGGAAGATGCCCACGAGGGCGATGACGTAGTTCAGCACCAGGTAGGGCGGCATGTTCTCGTGCGGCTGGCTGCCGCCGGTGGTGGTCACCGCTGCCGGGTTCATCGAGACGTTGGGCGCGGAGGCGAAGGCCGCATTCTGGGTGGCGGCCCAGATCGAGTTGGCCGGGTTGTCACCACCCGGGTTCGACGGCGTCGACTGGGCGACCGCCGGGTGCAGGTGCGCCGGCAGCTCGTTGATGGTCAGGGTGTGCGAGGTCTCGCCGCCGACCTGGCCGACGTTGTAGCTGCCCTGGTTGATGCCCTGGTGGATCGGCACCCGG